>Ga0209344_10000165_pt1 | contig 138484 bp, 116 predicted proteins | sample Cruoilmetagenom6_FD_187293 | JGI IMG/M metagenome (GOLD analysis project Ga0209344, IMG submission 187293) | Oil polluted marine microbial communities from Coal Oil Point, Santa Barbara, California, USA - Santa Barbara Oil Seep Sample 6 (SPAdes)... | ecosystem: Environmental > Aquatic >... | reverse complement strand
GACGAAGGCCGCGCCCCAGAACACGATCCAGACCCACAGTGCCAGGCAGAATTCCAGTGTCCAGCCATACTGGCTCGGCTCCAGAAACGGGAATGTCTCGCCAAGCCAGGCAAGCTTCGCCGAATAGCGGATGCCGATCTGCAGGATGAAGGTCAGGAACATGGCGGCCATCATTATGGCCGCCACAAATTCGGTGCCGCGGCGAAACCATGTCACGAATGCTTTCATGTCAGGTCCACCGCAGCTCTATCGAAACAAGTTGGATCAGTTGCCCAGGGCGTTGATCTTGTCGAGCACACCTTCAGGCCAGCTCTTGGCAAATTCGGAGCCGACATACTGCGCCTGAACATGGGTACGGAAGGCATTGAGATCCGGCTCATAGATGTCCATGCCCTGTTCGCGCAGGAACGAGACCAGGTCCTCTTCCTTCTTCAGCTGTGCCTGACGGCCACTTTCGGCAGCGTCTTCAGCTGCCTTCTGCACCGTTGCCTGCTGTTCAGGTGTCAATTCGTCCCAGACAGCCTTGGAGAAGGCCACATAGTTCAGATCGACCAGATGCGAGGTCAGCACGACCTGTTCGGTGACTTCATAGAACTTGGCGTCAACCACGGTCGGCAGCGGGTTGTCCTGGCCGTCGACAGAACCTGTCGAAAGCGCGGTGTAGATTTCGGTGAACGACATCGGTGTCGGGTTGGCGCCCAGAGCCTTGCCGAGGAACTGCCAGGCGTCGGAGCCCGGCATGCGCAGATTGACGCCGGCCAGGTCTGCGGGTGTCATCACCGTCAGCTCATCCTTGCTCTGGCGGAGATTGACGTTGCGGCGTCCCAGATACATGACGGCCAGCAGCTTCACGCCGAGTTCGTCTTCGACCTTCTTCTTGAACGGATCCATCAGTGGATCATTGAAGACGGCAACCTGGTGCGCGGCGTTCTGGTGAACATAGCCGGTGGCAAAGATCGAAAACTCGGGGAAGAACGTTGCCAGTTCCTGCGCCGAAGCGATCGACATTTCCAGATCGCCGGACGCGATCGATTCCAGTTCGCTGCCCTGTGCGATCAGCGAGCCGTTGTAATGCGGCTCGTAGGTGGCGAAATCGGCCACTTCCGGCGCAAACACTTCGGCCAGTGCCATTGAGCGCTGATCGGTTTCAGACGCTGGGGTCGACATGCGAAGTGTGATCTTGTCGTCTGCAAGGCTTGCAGGCGCGAAGCCGGCGACGCCGACCGAGATAGCGCAGGCGAGCAGCATGCGGCGGGTAATGTTATTCATGGTATTCTCCTCCCAATGACAATCCGGTGGCTCCCGGCCCTGTCGGATTTTGCAAAACCTGTCACAAAGGACAGGTATTTTCAACATACATTTCGCATTTCGTAGGATATTCGGAAAAATCCTAAGGCGCTACGATTGGGCGGCAGCCTCCTTTCGGGCATTGATGATGAATTCGACCCCGCCCAGAATATGCGTGCTGAGGATCTCCTTGGCCTTGTTGGCGTCTCGTGCAAAGGCGGCCTCGAGCAGAGCCGCATGCTCTCGCGCGCCGGGCTCTCCCCTAAAGGCCAGCGTCAGGATCTGATAGCGCAGGTACTTGTCGAACAACTGACCATGCAGATCCATCAGGGTCTTGGAGCCGCATCCGGTGATCAGCGCACGGTGAAACCCCCAGTCCGCCCGCTTCCAGTCTTCCCGTGCCGACATGTCGCCGGCAATCATCCGGTCTTCGAATCGATGCAGCTTGTGATGCGCCGCGACCACCTGGGATTCCCAGTCCAGATCGCCATTGGCAAAGGATCGCGAGACCGCGTGGCCCTCGACCAGCATCCGCAGTTCCGCAACTTCCCAGAGATCGGCGTCCGACACGCTGGCAACCTCGAAGCCCTTCTGGCCCTCGGCAACGACAAGGCCGTCCGAGGTCAGTCGGTTGAGGATTTCGCGGAGCGTGGTGACACTGACATTGTAGCGCTTGCGCAAGGGCTCCAGCCGCAGCTTCTCGCTCGGGCGCAACTGGCCGAATATGATGTCGTCCCTGATATGGCGGTAGGCGCTGTCACCTATCGTGTCGTGACGTGCCGCTTCGATCACGCTGTCACCTCCTGGTGTTCATCTTGACTGCATGAGAATATGTAGGACATAAGAAATAATATAGGCAATTTGTTCTTTAGGGCAATCGAAACCTGATTGGAGTTGAGCCATTTCTCTCTGCCCCCGCAAAAGCAGCGTGCTTCTTCGTGCCGGCATCCTGAGACAATTGAGGATGGACTTGCACTGCCACCGCAACGCTGGTCCTCAATGCAAGCTGAACAATGCGTAGTCCGGTGAGGATCGCAATCGCCGGCGCCGGGCTGATTGGCAAGCGCCACGCCGAGGCCATCACCGCAACTGCGGGCGTGGAGCTTCATTCGATCATTGATCCGTCGCCGGCCGGACGCGCCCATGCAAAAGAGGTCGGAGCGGACTGGCATGCGTCGCTGGCCGAAATGTTTGAGAGCGACAAGCCCGACGGGGTGATTCTGGCTACGCCAAATCAGGTTCATGTTGAAAACGCTCTCGAATGCGTCGCCGCCGGCGTATCGGCGCTGATCGAAAAACCATTGGCGACCGACCTGCAGGCTGGCCAGGATCTTGTCCTGGCCGGAGAACGCGCGGGCGTGCCGCTGCTCGTCGGTCATCACCGCCGCCACAATCCGCTGATCGCCCAGGCCAAGGCGCAGATCGATGACGGCCTGCTCGGAACACTGGTCGCCGTCCACGGCATGTTCTGGCTGATGAAGCCGGAGAACTATTTCGATACCGACTGGCGGCGCCAGCCGGGCGGCGGGCCGATCTTTCTCAACCTCATTCACGACATCGACCTGTTGCGCCATCTGATCGGCGAGATCGTCTGGGTTCAGGCTCTGAGTTCCAATGCGGTGCGTGGCCACGATGTCGAGGAAACTGCGGCGCTTGTGTTCCGCTTCGACAATGGTGTGCTTGGCACGTTCAATCTCTCCGATACCGTCGTCGCGCCCTGGAGCTGGGAGCTCACCGCGTCGGAAAACCCGGCCTACCCGCCCACCGGACAGGCCTGTTACTTCATCGGCGGCACGCATGGTTCGATGGAGCTTCCCAATGCACGGTTGTGGAGCAACCAGGGCAAGCGAAGCTGGTGGGAGCCGATTTCGGCTACCCGCTATCCTGTCGGACGGGAAGATCCGCTGGTGTGCCAGGTCATGCAGTTTGCCCGCGTCATCCGCGGCGAAGAGGCTCCCCTGGTGCCCGCATCGGAAGGGCTGAAGACGCTGCAGGTCATCGATGCGGTGCAGCGATCGGCACATTCGGGAGAGGCTGTGGCGCTTTGATCCGGCAAATTTCACCTGGCGCGCAGGCAACCAAGGCAGCAGCAAATTGGCAGCAATGACATGATATCAGGGACCACAAGTCTGATCGCGCATCTGGGCGTTCCCACCGACTCATTTCGCGCACCGTTGATCTACAATCCCTGGTTTGAATCCAGGGGCATCGATGCGCGCGTGGTGCCGATGGGCTGCGAGATCGAGGATTACCCGGCATTTCTGCCGTTGCTCTTCAGGCTGCGCAACATATCCGGGGCGCTGGTGACCATGCCGCACAAGGTGACGACCGTCAGTCTGCTGGATAAAGCCAGTCCGGCGGTGCTGATTGCCGGGTCCTGCAACGCGGTCAGGTGCAACGCCGAAGGGCGGCTCGTTGGTGACATGTTTGATGGCGAAGGCTTCGTCCGGGGAATGCTGCGCAAGGGCCGGGATGTGGTGGGCAGCCGGGCGCTCGTCATCGGCGCTGGCGGCGTTGGATCCGGCATTGCCGCTTCGCTGGCCCAGGCAGGTGTTGCCGAGATCGGGCTCTATGACAGCCGCGAAAGCGTTGCCGAAGGGCTCGGCCAAAGGCTGCGCCGTCATTGCCCCGGGATAGCCCTTCAGACCGGCTCCAACGATCCTGCCGGATGGGATGTGGTCGTCAATGCCACGCCGCTGGGGATGAACCCGGGCGATCCGATGCCGGTGGATGTCAGCCGCATTGATCCGGCGGCCTTTGTCGGCGAGGTGGTGATGAAGCAGGCTGAAACACCGTTTCTGGCTGCTGCCCGCCAGCGCGGCTGCATGACCCAGATCGGCGCCGACATGCTGTTTGAGCAAATCCCGGCCTATCTCGAATTCTTCGGATTTCCTGCTGCAACATCGCAGGAGCTGCGTCAGGTTTCACAGCTGACCTATTAGGGTTCCGAATGTATAGTGCGGTCCAGCGTGGCGTCACGTGACCGGTTTTGTTTGCATGTTGTGGCAAACAAACGCCAGTCGGTCAGGTTATGGAGTGGTGTTTCAAGCTCGCCGTTGATTTCCGCCTGCATGTCGATACAGTCTTAGCATTGCATCGGCTGCACCAGGCGCGCAGTACAGTGATCGCGATGATCTGCTATGGGAGGATCTTGTGGAAACGGTTCCCGGACAGCCAAGAACGTTGAGATTTGAAGAAGTGTGTTACGGCAAGCCGGTGCGCAACCCCGGCGGCCCTTTGCACGAAAGCGCCCTGTATGGCGTCAATTCGGTCACTCCGGGCATCGGCAATCCGCTGCGCTATATTCCGGCCAATTTTGTCGGCAACACGAATCTTGCCTCAAGCATGATCGACCCCGAGTTTTCGGGTCGTGGCGCTTTGATCGTCAAGGCCGTCGATGAGGGGCTGGCGATCATGCGAATGCGCTACCGAGCCGAGGCCGGGGAGGGCGAAAGCGGCCGCCAGTTCCTGCTCTCGCGCACGCTGCTGCTGCCGGGCATCCAATACTGGCACGAAATTCCGCCGGGGCTGTTTTCCTGGTGCGAACAGGGATTGGCGGCCGAGGCATTCGTTTTCGATCAACCCGCTTCACCGCCCGTGAAATCTGTTGATTTGCCGCCGTTTCAGCCGCGGGATGTCAGCTGGTTCGACAATCTCAGCCAGCATCGACAGATCCAGCTGGGCTCGGCCTTCCAGGCGATCACCAGGCGGGTCGGCTGGACAGTGTCGAGAATGGTTGCTGAGGAAGAGAGGCAAAGACCGGCCGCCCTGATTGCTGCAGATCTTGATGTCATGTCTTCATTGCCGAGAAAATTCCCGCTCAGGGACGGTGATACCGATCAGTTCATCCTCAATCTGGGTCTCGAGCCGATGCTGACGCCGGGGGCGGTGAGCTATTTCCCCGGTCATCGTGGCAGCGCGATTGAGGCGCCGGATTTGCATGCGTTGAGGATTGCAATCATCAGCAGTGAGGAAAAGCAGCCTGCCGCGGCCGTGGTTAAGCAGTCGCACGGGACCTCTGACAGCCTTGACCGCAGGATTGGCAGAGAGCCCATCCCCTTGAAGTGGCTTTCATAACGATTTCAGATAATTGATTGCATTTTAATCATTTACTTTACCACCACTCAACGAGCCGCCAGCTGTTGCGCTAAGGATTTATAAACTATATCGTTCGGGCTCGTATCGGGTAAGTACTAGCGTTGGGTCTTTAATGTTGGATTGGGATCTAAGTAACCCAAAGAAAACAAATCTTCGCATAGAGAATTGTTCCGTGATTTGCGATCTCGGAAGTTTCTCTCGCGTAGTTACGCTATCCAATTCGACTTTGAGTGCCGACGAAACCCTTAAGATTTCCGTTGCTGGATACATAGAAGAAGCGCCGTGGCTTAACGCTACTCTCAGAAGTGCGGAGAGTGGTGAGTCTATACTTCAGTGTGAGTTGGGGAAGTCAAAGAATATCGATCTGGTTCTGGAGTGCTCGCGGGAGCCGACAGAAGACGAGATCGAAGATGCATCCCGCGACCAGTTTACGCTCTCGATCACGCTGCAGACCAAACGTCCGGATGGCCAGTCGCAAAACCTCAAGGTGGAGCTTGTCGGTCCGCGTCTGCAGACATTGAAATGGCAGCCGCCGGTGGTGCAGACCAGGCAGGCGGCAATCCCTGAACTCAGTCGCGTCGAAAAACAGGAGCACACCGATGTCGATCTCTTTACGATCAACATCAGGCAGCCGGTCACCCGGTTGGAGTATGGCGGCGCCCCCACCAGCCTGATTGTCTCGGGCAGGTTGAGCTGCCGCGTTGACGGTGAAACCCGGGAAGTGTCGGCCAATATCACGCAAGGGGCGATGGTGGCGCGCTCTACGGCAGGAATGGCCTGCGAACTTCGCGCCGGCGACGACGTATCGATCCCCTGTATCGTCTCGATCAACGAGATTTTCGATGTCGCCGACAGCGCCGACACATTGCAGATGCAGTTCGACTGGAGCTGCATTTTCAGCGATGACACCCAGGCGCCACTGTCCGGCGCCTATGATTTCGACCTGCAGCTGCGGCAGGGTGAAATCCTTGCCTTGAAATACCGGGATGCGTCTGCTGTTCCCAACATGATCCGCAGCGAAACGCCTTTTGTCGAAAGGTTTCCGCTCGAGTTTTCCGTACCGATATCCGGTGGAGGCGTGCAGTTCGAGCTGGGTGACACGATAGAGTTTGACGTCGTCTGCCTGGACGACAGCTGGGATGTTGTCGCGCATGCCCATATCTTGCCCGAAGGCGAAAAGACGGTGCTCGCCGGCCGCGACGATTTCAAGCTGGTGCAGGACATGGAGGTCGACCACACCGGTGGCGGCAAGATCCAGATCCCGTTTCACAACACCACGCTGGACGAGACCGGCGACACCGATCGCTATCAGCTGTTCATTCGTTTTGAAGCCCGGCGCCTGAAGGTCAGGGCCGGCATGTCGCTGGTTGCCGAAGACGATCTGTTCGAGCACAAATATGGCATGGTGGCCGTCGACATCGTGCTGCGCCAGCGTGATCCCAAATACCTCATTTGCCTTGATTACGGCGCATCGGCGATTGCCGCCTGGTTCGGCCGCGTGGAGCGAAACCTGGCGCGGCAGCTGATCCCGCTGGGCTCCTACGCCTACAGCCTGGCTGGCGCCCACCCGGAATATGATCCGAACAAGAAACGCTGGCAGAACGTGCTGATCCCGTCGACCATTGGCCTCAACCCGGCCAAGCATGTGCGCTCGCGCAAGGCGCCGCTGTCTTATGGCAACTTGTCTTATGTCGGCACCAAGCTTCAGGCGGCCGAAAAGAGAATGACACGCTTTGGCCGGACCTACGATGTCTCCATTCCGGTCGATCGCGACTTTGTCACCGACGGCGAAGCCTCCGCCTACCTCGAGCTTCAAACCCTTGTCATTCCGGATCTCAAGCGCATGCTGATGAACTCGGAGCCCGGGTTCAAATACCGCATCAAGCAATCCGTCATCGAACGCACCGGCAACGGCCTGCAGGCAACGCGCGAGATCAATCTCGCTGCCCTGACCCGTGACGCGTTTCACGAGCTGGGCTCCTACATGGTGCCCAATTCGCTGTTTTACGCGCACGACCAGCTTGATGGCCCGATCGTCAGCGAGTTCGGCGACGAGCGCTTTGACCAATGGCTCGAGTGTGCCGACAATGATGTCCAGGTGGTTGTCACCCACCCCAGCGGCATCGCCCATCACAAGCGTGAACTCTACAAGAATGCCGCGAGATCCTTTGCGCAAGGCCTGACCGGAACCCAGGATGCACGGGCTGCGCGCGAACCCAAGCTGATCCCGGAGGCCCTGGCTGCGGCCTATTTCGGCATTTCCCGGTCACAGGGCCGACGCGAGGAAACCGAAGTCTTTGCCTGCATCGACATTGGCGCCAGCACCGTCGATGCCAGCCTCATCGAAGTCAAAATGCGTCATGACAGCATCGAGAGCTGGAAAGTGTACGCCCATTTCGGAGCCACCATCGGCGGCGCAAATCTCGATGAAGCGCTGCTTGCCGTTCTGATCCAGAACCTGCGGGAGCTGTTTTCTTCAACCGAACCGGTGTTCGAGGATCTTGAACTGGACCATCGTTTCCTGCGCGACGAGGCGCTCAAGACGGCCCTCCTGCCGCGCATCCAGGAAGCCAAGCGCGCGCTGTCGGAAACGCTGATGCGCTATGCCGGCGCCGACAATGAATATCGCTGGGCTGAAGAGGGTGACGGCAGTTGCTTCTCGGTCGATTTGAATGACATTGTGCGCAGCGCCTCGCCCGGACAGCCTTTGAGCGAACGCGATACTCCGATTCCCGGCTCGAACGACAAGGTGCAACTGCGCGTCCAGACCACCTCGACCGGCGGGCAGTCGGTCTGGCTCGAGATTTCACCGGATCTGCTTGATGCGACAGCGGAGATCACCAATCCGGTGCGCGGCAACCCGCAGACTGTTGCGCGAACCCTTGGCTATGCCGTTCCGGCAATGCTGATCAGGGAAGCGCGGCGCCTCAATCTGGGGGATCCGCAATGGGTTGTCACCGGCCGCGCCAGCCTCTGGCCTTCGATCTTCACCGGCATCGGCCGGACAACCCAATTGCTTGGCCAGACACGCGATGCAGCACCCGTGCGACCGTTCAGCCCCGATGACATGAAAAACGCCACCGTCTATGGCGCGGCACGTCTGGCAACCTCGGGCCTTGAAGTGACCGATGGCGCCGACCACTCCTATGCACTGGTGCTGCATGATGATGGCCGCGGCGTGGTTTCCGAGATCGAGTATCTGGACACGCGCTCGCGCTCTGAAGGCAACAAGAGCGTCCGCTTCCTGCCCAATCGCTGGCTCAGCCGGGTTCTGCCGGGCCTCGACGACGTCGGCAGCAACAATGACATCACGCGTGATGAAATCGTGCGTCTGTTCGGTACTTTCGGGCAGAAAGTGGTTGTCGATCAGTCTCAGGTCAAACCCGGCGGGCTTGCCGGAGGCCAGGATCAGCATGTCGAGATTTCCTGGAAACGCAGGAATTCGGATGTCGAGTTCACGGTCGGCGATATCATCGTTCGCCAGCCCCGAAGTCGACTGGCGGGAACCTAGAGGGGCACTGGGAGGTGATGGGTATCGAGTTCACATCCGCAATTGCACAAATCATCTTCCTGGTGCTGCTTGCCGCCATCGTGGTTGCCGGTTTCTGGCTGTTTCGGCGGCTTCGCTACAACGAGGCCCAGCTGGCCGCCGTCCGGCGGGAAAACGGCAAACTGCGCAATGAAGTTGCCAACATCACCGGCTGGACCGCCAATGGCCGTCTGCCCGAAGACTGGCAGGAGCGACTGCGCAACGAGAAGGCCGTAACCGGCGTTGCACATCCACCCTCCGGCACTGATGCGCCCGCCGAGCCGGTGCTGCTGGCCGCGCACCATGCCCTGGCTTCGGTCGAGCCGCCGCATTTTGCTTCAAGCGACAGCGCTGAAGACGTCAGCCGCGCGCATCAACGCAACATTGATCTGATCGCAGGGCTGGCAGCTGAACGCATTGATCCGGTCCCCGCTCTGGCAAATGGCGACATGGACAAGCTTTTGTGCTTCTGGCGGCGGCTGGAGGCCTATTTTCCTGACCGCGCCGAGACCGATGCCTATGGGCTGGCTGCCTATGCCGTGCTTGATCTGTTCAAGCGCCGTGAGGTTCAGATCATAGCGCCTCGGCCCTTGTCGGTCGAAAGTGTCAAGAATTGTGTTTTCACCACCGATGACGGTGAAAAACTCAGGGACATTTCTCGCATCCGCACAGCGGCTTTCGCGGCGAGTTCCCGCTTTGCCAATCCTAAGGGGGGAGAGGAGTTGGTGATCGATTGTGAACGCCCGGGATGGAACGGGCCAAACGGGCGCAAGAGCCCCAGAATCCTGATTCTGGATCGATCATGGTAGAGCGCGGACACATTCATGACACTCGGTAATCCAGTTCGCTTCAGCGATGAGTCTGACCGCCCGGTCATCATGATTCCGGTCAAACTGGATTTGCGTGACAATCAGGCGTTCTGGCGCCGCAATGTGTTCGGTATTCCCAAGCGCGGGCTGTTGGGATGGCTGTTCAACAAGGGGTCCAAGGCAGCGCGGGAATTTCCCTGGGTGGTCGGCGGCAATCCTGACCCGGGCAAGAGAACCCGCCTGTTCCAGGTCGCGCGCGGCTCGGTGGATGAAGTCCTTTACAATATTACCGACAAGCTGGTGATCGGGACCGCCAATGGCAGCGAGGTGGTCGAGGTTGCGTTTCAACATCTCACCTTCGTGTCGGGCGCTGGCGGTGTCTGTGATACGGCGTCCGAAATGGGGCTTGAGGAGCGGATTTCGGAAAGCCTGAGCTCGACCCTGAAAGGCTATTTTGATCCGACAATCGGAGTCCGGGTCGATTGCATGGTCAATCCGTCGCTGCCCGCCACTCAGCTCAACATGTATCTCGGCCAGGGCGTTTTCGTGCCCCGGCGCGGCGAGCGTCCGATCGGCTGGATCCGCTATTATCCGGATCCCTCAAGGCGCGAGGATTACAATCAGCCGCAGCTGCTCGATGGCCGTCCGGCAGGCCTTTACAAAGGCCAGGGCGGACTGGTGATCGGCATCGGCGAAGGCCTGTTGCACGCGCATATTGATCTCGGCTCCGACGAAGACGTGCAATCATCCTTCATGTTCATCAACAAGGAAGCGGTGTTGACGCCGGTCAACGAAGAACCCCGCAGCGGCGGCGTCGACGCCAGTCTTTCGTTTTGCCGCGGCCATGGCAACGAGCCTGTGCCCACACAGGTTGCGCGCACCGACGAGGCCTGTGACGTCGCCTGGAAAATCGATTTCGTCGGCACCGCACAGATTCCCGGCAGGCTGGAGATCTGCGTTGATTCGCGCAAATCGCGGTTGCACTGGAAACCCACCACCGGCTGCAACGCCGCGATAAGCTCGCTGCTGTTCGATCTGCGTGACTTTTCTCATCGCGACGTGGACCGGGTCTGGATCGATCTCGACCGCGACAACATCCTGACCGCCTATGCGCTGCAGGTCGCGCGTGTCTCACTGGTCTGGGACTGCGAGAATGAAGAGCAATATGTCTATGAGTGGGGCCAGACCGGCGCGCCGTTCAAGACACCGGGTAGCGTCGGCCTGAAATGCCGGATGATCGAAAACAACATGATCGAGGTCGGCCGCGCTGATGGCGAGCCATTCGGTTACCTGGAATTGCCCGAGATCCCGGAGAAGGTGATTTTCTCGGATACGTTCCAGTCCTTCAGCGGCTACCACCTCGACTGGCTCGACCAGTGCGGCCGTATTTCCTTTGGCGACACCGTGCTGTCGCTGGGTGAGGCCTATGCCGAAAAATGCTCCGGCATGCCGATCGCCAGGTTCGAACCCGGCGAGCCGCGAAAAGTCGTCGGACCCCTTGTGCTCACCCCTTACGAGGGAGGCTGAGTGCGATGAAAGCCAGATTGCTCAGCGCCGGCCATTTCAAGATTGTTGTGCTGTCCCTGCTTGCTGGCATTCTTTATCTCGGGGCGCATTTCTTTGTCGATACGTTCCGGGTCAACCGGATCTGGATGGACCGCGTCGAGATCCCCAGTGCTCTCGCCTTCGACGCCACCACCTTCGATTTTCTGGTCGAAGGCGGTGCGATCTGGCCGGTTCGCGATGGCGTGTCGGTGGCGCTCGGGCACGCGCCCTGCAACACGCTGGCCATGCGTTCGCCCGAGACGGTAACCCTGGTTTCCGGACCGGCCGGCGAGGCGGGCCGCAAATATGTTCGCGAGCTGTGTGAATCGGCCCAGGGCGAACGCATCCGCCAGCAGGTTGCCAATTTCAATCAGAGCTACCGTATCGTCGCTGTTTCGGACAACCGCGAGGCCGACAGCGCGTTGAAATCGGATCAGGGCGTGGCTTGCGCCGATGGCGTCAGCACGGCCAGGCTGTTCGTGCCTGCCCGCTGCCTGCCCAACAAGTGGGACGCCACGATCGCTGCCGACGGCAGGGCAGTCCAATCGATCTCCACGGCCACGATTTCACAGTTTGATTATGCGTTTCTTGCCAGCGAGACCGAGAGCTTCTTCGGTGACTGGAAAGTCATCACCCCGGTGATCGACACGCAAACCGGCGAATCGGGCCAGTACCGGTTCACAACCACAATGACCTTCGGTGACATGCCGGTGAGCATCCGCACCATCGGGGCCGTGCGATCTGTTTCCATCAACGGTGCCCAGCTGCAAATCGATCCTGCCATCGGGCCGGAGGACGTCGCCGAAGCCGCCGGTCTCAAGCAATTGACCTCCCTGGCTATCCTCTGCGCCGATGATACTCGTTCGATCGGGCATCACGTGTCCTGCGAGAGTGAAAACCCGCGTGGCCGGCCGATGGGGAGCCAGATTTTCCTGTCCGAACCGAAGGGCCGGGTGATTGAGCTCGAACTGCTCATTGAGCCCTCGATCCGGATTGATCGTGGGCTCCGGCGTTACCTCGCCAATCGCCAGGATGGCGCGCCGGACGTTCCCGGCCAGAAGGTTTCGCTCGGCTTCGGACGCATTCGCGTTGCCTGCGAGCTGTCCGGTTTCGAAGTCGGCAAGTCAGCGACGGGCAGACCGGAAACCGGATGTGAGCTCGACTGGAATGTGCCCGGCAACCAGCGGGTGGAACGGCAATCCGAACCTTTGACCGGGCTGGAGCTTGCCGATCTGCCGGTTCTGGATTCACAAGGCGCGCTGACCCAGAAAGCTTTTCAACTCGGGCTGGGCGGGTTGCTGGGTCTGGGCACGGGAGACTCCGGCTCCGTCGCCGCCGCACTGACCCGGACCGAGGAGGGCGAGAACCCGTCGCTGACCCTGATTCCGGATTACCAGGAAAAGGCGCTTGCAGCGCTTGCGCAAAACTACACCTGCCCGAAGGACGAGGAACGATGCGCGCGCCGGGCCGATCTGGTCATTCTGGATGCGGATGGTGAGGATGCGGGCAATGTGTTGGCTGTTGCCAGCCTGCCGCAACCGCGCACCGGCATGTCGTCATGGGATATCGAGACACTGGAGCTGACGGCCTCGTCCAAGAGCCCGCTGGCGGCCTATGCCTGGCGCAATTACGATCTGCGCGGAACGCCAGGCTCAGCCTTCAAGCTGATCACGGCGCTGGCGGCGAGCCAGCATGTGCTCGATACAGACGACAAGGCGCTTGAGAGCGTCCTGCTCGGCACCGCGACGCCGCTGGAGATCGCCGACCTGTTCGGCATTGCCGCCACCCGCCCCTCCTTCAACGGCCGCTGCAAGCCGAACTATGAGGAGCGCGATCCGAAAAAGATGAATGCATTGCCGATTCCGGGGGCGCGTGACCGGATTGTCTTTTGCATGGGCAACTCCGCATCGTCGGCGGGCGTGCGCAGCGGCATAAGCCACATCCTCGAAACCGGTGTGGAGAGTGGTTGCGGCGACGCCCGCACCCCCCGGGCAGGAATGTGCGAGGCGATCAAGCGCTCGTCCAACCTGTATTTTGCCGGTGTCGCCATGTATCTCGATGCCGACAAGCTGCTCGATCCTGAAACCGGCTTCGAGCACACCGAGCTGGTCTCCGACCTCATTCTGGCCAGGGAAGCCGAACGGTTTTTCCCTGCCGCCCGTACCACCGAGGCGATAGAGCGCAAGAGCGCGCTCGACATTCTCGATGTCAACTATCCCGCGACCGGTCGAGGCCGTGCCAGCCCGATGATAGTCGAAGCCGGACTGCCGGTGCCGCCGGGGGAGCCGCGGCGCCTGAGACTGGCACGTGGCGGCATCGGCCTCAGTGTCAGTGCCAGCCCGCTTGCCATGGCCTCGGTCGCAGCGTCGGTCGCAACCGGCAAGATTGTCAGGCCGCACCTGGTACCGCGAGCCGAGCGCGGCCCGTCGGATGATCCGGTGGAAGGCGAACCTTTGCTCATTGCACCGCCGGAGAAGCAGGCCCTGGCCGACACATTCCTGCGCGAATTGCGCGACGGCATGGGGGCCGTGATCAGAAAAAGAGGCGGCACCTCTCGCAGCGCCTTTGCCAAAATTCCGGCAGAGCTGCGGGACTCGATCTATGCAAAGACCGGCACCGCCCCGGTGTTCAATTCCAACGCGCCGCCGGATGGACGCTATGCATCCTGGCTGGTCGGTTACGTTGATCCGCAGCCGGGACTCCCGGGGATTGACCAGAAGATAGCATTCGCTTGCCGCGTGGCTTTCTCTCCAAGCTATGGCGGCTCGGTTTGCGGGCCGATTGTCCGTGATTTTCTTCTCGGTCTCTATGAGGCCGGGAAATGAAGCTCGTCCGCTCCATCAGTTCGGTTTTGGGGATTGTGATGCGCCTGCTTTTCGGGCTTGCCACGATTGCCGTGATCTTCTGGTGGATGTTTGCGCTTCAGTCGGCGGCACAACGGGCGCCGCAATTCAGTGCGCTCAAGGATCTGAGCCTGACAATCCCACGCGGTGAGGAAGTCGTCCTCGGGCGGGCAGAATTACTGCAGCCGGCAGGTGCCCGCTCGGCGGAGCTACAACACGTGCGCCTGCGCGCAAGCGACGATGGGCAATTGCTGATCAGCCGGGTGGCAGAGCTGCGTGGCCTCAATGTCGAATTTGGCGGAAAAACCGAAGAGGGCTCAAGCGAGCGCTATGAGATTTCCCGCCAGCAAGGCGCCTACACGCTGATTTCGGCCGGCTCGCAATTCGTAAAGATTGCGGTGACCGATGACGACGGCATCGAGTTCGTTGTCGAAGACTGGACCGGCAAGGCATCGACTGCGGTTGTCTACCGCAATGGTGCCGAGATCCGCGTCGACGGGGAGCCAGTCAGGGGATGTTATGAGCAAAGCACGGTCAGCTGGGTGGTGTCGCAGGCCAACAGGCTGAGCCAGGACATCACCCGCCGGACGTCAGAACTGCTCGAACCCTTCGGCCTCGGTGATCTGTTGCGCAGAAAAGGCCGGGCAACGATTGCGGTCCTCGGTGGCGATGTTGATTGCACCATGCACAGCTACGCTCTGGTGGCTATGCCGCGCGCCAATCCGGAACTTGAGTTCATCGTCCGCAAGAACCTCTCTGACGACCGGCTGTTTGTCTCGATCTACCGCGAGGCCCAGCTGGTTCCGGTCAGTTTCGAGACTTGGGTCAACGGCACGCGGATTCGCCAGAACTATGGCCGCACGGGCATAGAGATCCCAGTGGCGTCCACTGCTGAACTTGAAAATCCGCCGGTCACGCATTTTACCGCCGGCAAGACCCGCTACGTGATCGAGACGACGCCGGCTCCGGCGGGCGGATGGGACGTACACATTTCACCCAACCGTCGCGTCGCCCTGTTTGACGAGAGCGTCTGCACCGGGGCGTCTGAGCAAGTTGAAGAAACCGTATCGGCCGAGGATTGCCCGCCGCCGCTGGACAGCTCGCCCAATGTGCTGCCGAGGGGGGCGAGCCTCGAGGTTTCGCAAGTCCAGCTTCCCTCTACCCTCGACCGGTTGTTTGTCAGCAGCCCGGAAGGTCTGGTGAGCGCGGAAATTCTCGCCCGCGGGGCTGCCATCAGCCTGTGCCTTCTGATCGTGCTGGCGGTTCCGGGCGCAACGATCTGGCGCGCCCATGGCTCCATCGTCAGGGCGGCGTTTCTCGTGCTGGCGGGTGGCTTCGTGCTGCTGCTCGCGCTTTTACCGGATCTTGTGGCGATCGCGCGGATGGTCACCGATATTCCCGACGCTTCGCGTTGGCTGTTCTATGGATTGGGCGCCACCTGGGTCTGCGCCACTTTTGTCGTCACGCTTGACCGCTCCGGCGGTGCCGGCCTGTCGGCATTCTGGCTGGTCCTCACCGGCATCATCGCCATTGGCTCGATCTCGATGTTCACCATGAGCGCGGAAGGCCCCAACACCGATTGGGAGCGCTTTTTCATCAAGCACAAACTCGTTGTGCTCGATATTCTGCCGCTGTTCGTGATGGCACTGACGATTGTCTCGCCCACGGCGCTGAAGCTCAGGATCGGCAATGATTTCGCCGGACGTCCTTCCTTTTTCTCGCCGACAATGTGGCTGCTGGCCATCGTCTTTGCCCTGTTTGCCGCCTGGTTTTTTCTGGGCAACCAGACCGGTCTTGGCGGCTCGATCCAGCCGGTCGAGGCGGGCAAGTTTGCCATCGTCGTGCTTCTGGGCGCAGCACTGGCGCAATGGCTGATCCGCGCCCGGCTGCTGGCCCAGGCCTGGTTCGGCATCACCCTGATCGCTGTCATTCTCTCAACGCTGTTCCTGATCGCGCTGCTGTTCGTCCCGGCCGTCAAATCCGATTACTCGCCGCTGATCATCATCGGCTCGGCCACGGCTATCACCGCCGTTGTCGGGGTCATGGCGATTGGCTGGCGAATCCGGGAGGAGGAGTTCGATGACCTCCGGGATATCCGCCGGATCCCGTTGTCCTACGTTCCGGCTATCCAGGATTACCGGATGAGTTACGCGCAGTTTGCGCTGCTGCTGCTGGTGTTTGCGGCCATCATCCTGGCGCCGCTACTGGCTCTTGACCGCGCGAGCCAACTGATGGATGTGGTGATGGCATCGCCGGAATATCTGATAGCGGCGGCTCTGGTGCTGGTGCTGGTTGTGGCCCTGCTGATCAGGACGCTTGTCATCCCGCGGGCCGTGTTCATCCTCATGCTGGGTCTGCCGCTGGCGCTGATGGGCACCTGGGCCCTGATGCGCGGCGAGGTGCTGATCCTGGCGCTCGCCGTGGCCTGCCTGATCGTCATCTCGTTCGCAGTCGCCATTCGCAACCGGGTCAACTGGACGCTGGCACGGGTGGCGATCGCAGCACCGCTGATCGCGCTGGTCATGGCCGTGGCGTTGAGGGACGTGCCGGCCAAGGCCGGACTCGGGGTCGAGGACTGGTCCTGGTTCGATGGTCCGGACAAGCAGATCACGGAGCTGGAGAAAGTGCTCGGCGAGGGGCGGCGGTTGCCGGTCGAAAGATTGATGAGCTGGGCAGACCTGCGATTTGGCCGTACCGGCGGGTATCAAGAACCGCGGCAACTGCTTTTGCGCGACATGAATTTTCATGTGCTCAGGTCCCGCGCCACGCTGGCAAATGCACCCTGCGGCATGAGTGAGGAACTGACGGCGGCACCCTACAATATCGGCTATGCGGTCGGCTGGCTCGGCGACACAATCTCGCAAGGACTGGGAATTTCCTGTCCGGAAGAAGCGCAGACCGCCGAAACCTTGCGCTGCACCCCCTCGACGCTCAAGGGCCCGGTGAGACCGCATTGTGTCCCGGTTGTCCAGAGCGACTTTGCCGCCACCTACATCGTCACCCGGCACGGCAATGCTGCGGCTGTTCTGCTGATCACGCTGCAGGCCTGTTTCATCTTTCTCGTCATCAACCTGTATCTGAGGCTTCAGGCCAAACGGTCGCGCGATCCTGTCGAGACAGGAGCCGATCAGGCGCTGGCCTGCATCGCGCTCGGTGCCGGCATGCTGTTCCTGATGCAGTGGATCCTGGCCTGGTCGAATGCCTTCGGGCTGTTGCCGGTCATGGGCCAGCCGATGACATGGCTGTCAGCGGGAACAAGTCATCATCTTTTCATGGCAATACCGGCAGCGCTGGTGCTCCTTGTGGCGGTTCGCCTTGCAGGGATGAAAGCACCCGTGTTAACAATTCGTATACCACCAAGACGCCGGGGTTAGTCAGCAGTAGAGTTTGAGTAAAGGGAGCAGGCGTTGAAATGGACAAGAAAAACAACGACGGGAACGCGGTCCTCAGCACGACCCGCCTGAAACAGGGTTTCATCATCGCCTTTGCTGCAGTTGCATTCTTCATGACTGCATATGCGACAAGTGGCGGCGCGCGAATATTCATGACCGAGACCTATGCCTGGGTCGGTATTACTGCGCTGGCTGTCGGTTTCCTGGCTTTTACATCCCTGGTTCTTGGCGACGGCATATCGTCCAATCGCTTGACCCAGGTCGCCCTGGTGACGCCGTTTTATCTGGTCGCGGTGGCGATCTGCTGGATCTCGTCCTTTGCCTCCTACCATCAGCAGTTCCTGAGCGTCGGCGGCTCCGATCTGGCCAACGCAGAGACCAATCTGCGCCAGATGGGGCTTTACGCGCACGACATCGGTCAGGACATGAATGACCGCTATCTCGACAAGAGAGCTGTATTGCTTGGTGATGAGGCGCTGACCAACTACTCCACCCGGATGGGGGCTCTGACCGACGAATTGCGTGACCGCGACCGGAAAAAGGAAATCGCCTCCGAGCTGCAGACCCTGATCGAGACCAGAAAGACCCAGTTGCGAAACCGGCAGGGTCAGCTGACAACCAGGCAGGGCGAAGTCGAGCGCGGGCTGACCGAGATTACCAGGCAGATCAAAGGCCTCGAAACGCAAGTGGCCGCCAGACAGACACGGGCCGCAACGGCGACTGAGCGTGTCGAAAAGCTCGAAGCCGCGCTCAAGGCAGAGGAAGGCGAAGCCGGCGTCTCACCCGACAGCAAGGCCATTCTTCTGGCCGATGGGCTGGCCAGTCAGCTGACCAGTGACCCTGCCTGCAATCGCAGACGCCGCGCCGGCACCGGCGGCGGACTGAAAGGTACCTGTTACAACGCGCTCGGCGAACTGCTCACAGATTCCCGCGCCGAGCTCGCCAGTCTTCGCCAGGATTACGAGGCAAGCCGCAACCAGTTGCTGGCGGCAAACCAGCAGCAGGCCTCGCTGCAGGCAGACGTGGTGAAGGTGGCTCAGGAACTTGAAACAACCACAAGCCAGATCAGTGAAGATGTCGCCTCGGGCTACACGCTTGACGCTGACGGGTTCTTGCAAAGCGTCAACGCCTTTATCGACACTCCGTCGCAAACCACATTCAAGCAGACCGCGAGCTACTGCCAAGTGGTCACCGAAGTGTTGTCCGATCTCAAGTCGGTGTCCGATCTTCCCGCTTGCGAGCCACAGGCCCTGATGGCGGTCTTCCGGCAGATCGACACGCTTGACACCGAGCAGGTGGCTTTCGCCCAGACCTGTGACGAAACCGACAGGCGCAAGCAGATCATCGACAATCTGCGCGGCGAGATGCTGGAAGTCAGCGGCCCAGAGCGGCTGAAACCCATCACAAGGGCCTATGACCAGATGCGCACCGAGGTGCTGGAAACCTGTCTTTTGGCAGCCGAGCAGCGCGGCCTTGAAGGTGGTCCCTACCGTGAAGAACTCGCGGGTCTCTATGACAGGATCAACCCGTCACAGGACGCCATCAGCAAGGCCATCGGCAAGGTTGAGGCGCTGTTCAACGGAAGTGCCTCGGCGCGCGATTATTTCCCAGCCCTGCTGGCGCTGTTGCAGGAGCTGTCCCTGCTGCTGTCCAAGCTGTTCTGGGATGCCAATGTCGTGGCCAAATCCACCCGGCGAAAGGATGATCTGGATGTCGCCGATCTCGATCTCGATGCGAAGCCGGATGATCCGGATTCGGTTCTGGCGGCCAAGAATGTGATTCTAAGTACGGTGTTTGACAAGCAGGGCTATCTGTTGCCGCATCTTTATGATGAGGATTACTCCCACGAAATGCGCAGTCAGATGCGGTTGATCGTCGACAATCTTTTCCGCAAGCAGCTGGCCCGGAAAACTGGTCGCGGAATCCTGATCTCGGAGCAGGGACTGGCCGAAGTCGGCCGCCGCATCAGCCGCCACAATGACGCTGCCGAGAATCGGAGTGCGGACACCGAGATTGGCACGACCGACCCGGCGGCGACGGCTTCTGAAAACCCGACCTTCGAGGCGCAACCGGCGGAACCAGCACCCGGCAACTATACAGAGGCCAAGCCGGCCGCAAAGCTCGCCGCTGCGCAGCCCGGCCTTGCCGCATCAAGCGCGGAAGTGCTGGATGAGGTTGATGCCAACGCAACCCAGCGCCCGCGCCGCCGCAGACCCGTAGTGGTCAGGCCCAATTTCCGGCGCGAAATCTGACGTGTCCGAGCTGTCTTGAAGCAACAGAACGCCGCGCAATCCACTCGGATGCGCGGCGTTTATGGCGTTATCACATGATTGCCTAAAGCACGTTGCAATGAATCGTTTTCATGCAATGTGCTTTAGGTCTGTTTTTGCGCGTGCGTTATTCCCAAAAAGGGTTCCCACTTTTCGGAACACGTTTTAAGCAGGCGTACCGTCGGCGTTGTCTGCAACCGGAAGCGCATTGTTGGCGACCGGTTGGGCCGCATCCGCGGGATCCCGCTCCTTCAATATCCCACTCAGGATTTCATCGCGTGTGAACAGGAACGGACTGTCCAGCCCAAGTGCTGCAAAGATGAAGGGATCTGCCGTCATATAGGGATAGCGGACATTGTCCGGCGTCAACGGTACGGGAAAGCGCGAATTGCCGGGGTCAAGGATCTCGGCATTGGCATCGATATTGGCGCACCCCAGTTGCGGATGAAAACCGTAGCTCGAAGTGGCGATGAACCTGAGATCAATCTCCCGTTCCTGTGACGGGAACGGCCGGAAATCCTTGATGATGTCAAAGGCAGGCCGCATGTGGGCGTGCAGAATGGCCAGCACTGCTTCCGGTTCCGTGGCGATATCGCGCGAGCGATTGCCAAATCGCAACAACAGCAGATCGAACATGCTGACCGCGATGACCACCCGTTCGAGGTTTTCAAACTCCGGCTTGCCGGCCCGCTCGAAAAAATCCTCGACCTTGTCGATCAACGCCTCGAAACCTTCGTCGGTGCCGGCATTGAGCGCCGATATCACCAGAACGATACCCTTGGCCTTGGAAAACCATTCATCCAGTTCCTTCGCCTTTTCGGCATGCGGATTGGTTTTTCCGGCTAGATCCTCGCTTGGAAACGCGGCCTCGCCGGGGGCGTCGCGGACATGGATGTTGAACTGCCGAGTTTGCAAACCGGCGGCGGGCTCAAGTCCGGTTTCAGCAGGAAGATCAAGCTCAAGGTCAAACCGGATGTCGGTAACGCTCTCCGTGGCGTCCGGCAAGCTGCGATAGTATGTTCTAAGTAATTTTCGATTGACCCGGTCGGTTTCAATTTTGATATTATGAAGTTGTTGAAAGCCGTGGAAGTTCAATTCCACGCATTTTGCGAAGTCGACAAACAAGTTTGTCTTGCCTGACCTCACAGGTCCAGTCAGGCCGACGTGAATATCGTTGTTATCATTAACAGCCAATTCAGCGTTCCCTTTTGCTGAATTTCATTATAAGTCTTTAAAACCAATAAACCATTTGAATAGTACAGGAAAGAGTCGAATGGGGTTTCGGGGTGGAGATTGCGAGAATGTCTGGCTGGCCTGGGATGGCGAAGACCAGGCCGTGTTGGGGTATTTCGCGTCCAAGGGGGAGGAACTGGTCAAGCATCGCAAGGGTGCGATTGTCTTGTGCCACCTCAAGCCGCACGCGTTCCGGGAGGGCAACCGTTCGGGAATTGTCGTCGACATATTCTCGATTGCGCCCGGCGAGAATTTTCTCAGAACACTCCGGCTGCCGCGCGGAACCCATTCCGTCGAATTGCTGATTGATGATGCGCAGACGGCAAAGCCGCTCAAGGCATTTGAACTTGTGGGTGAGACCGAGGGCCCTGTGCCCAATGCGCGTTATGGCAATGTCGTCATCGCCCTTCCGGAAGAGGACGGCGACGATCCCGATGCCCGTTTCGTCTGGTCCGACAAGCGCATTCATCACGTCAAGAAACCGCATGCCCATATCGGATGGGCGGGCTATTTCACCTCGTGGCCGGTGCATGAGGACGACGAGACCAGCAATGTGGTGGCCGTGTCCAGCTTCCGGCTTGAGGTGCCGCATCTCGAGGATGCGCTGCAGATCTTTCCGGTCGGCTATGACATCACCGAGGCCGAACTGGTGGCCAGGGACGATCATGCCACCGCAATCACCCGCGCCTCGGTCGAAAACGACCGGGTGCAGAATGCGGTTCTCACCATAGAGGGCAGCCGCCCGCTGCTGCACGGGCTTTATTTCCTGCATGTTTCGGCGCACAGGCAGCGGGCCAATGAATGGAGCGATATCATCGATATCGATCCGGGCACATTTCAGTCGATCAGTGACAATCTGGTCGACGCCTACCGCCAGCTGCTCTCAAGCTCCGGCGACTGGGACGATGGTGAAGTTGGCGATGCAGGACAGAACCTGATCGAAATCCTGACCCAGGAGCACCGCTGGTTCGAGCTGTCGCAGCCCGATTATTTCGTTGATGTGTTTCCCAATGAAAGCGGTGAGAAGGTCAAGCTTTCGGTCTACGAGATCTCGGCTGGTGACCATCTGGTTTTCTACGACACCATGGGGCGCAAGCTTCGTGCCGGCCAGCACCTGAGTTCGGACAGCATCATTGCGTTCAAGGCCAACACCACCGGCTTGCAGCTCTTGCGCGGGGTCTACACGACCAGCCACAAGAAGATCGCCGAAATCGATGCGCATCGGCCAGCCAAGCGGTCCTCACTGTCCGAGCCGAATGATTTTGAATCGCTGCCCGCAGCCTTGAGCACCAAGCATGACTGGGTGGCAGCACCTTATTCGCCGTTCGAGTTCACGCCTTTGAAAGTCCACTCGGCCATCTTCTACGGCATGGGCTCTCATGAGGGAGACTTTGCGTGGGAGGCCTTTACCCGCGATCCCGCGCCCTGGTTGCTGGCCGACGCCATCAATCCGAACTTCTGGGCCACCCGGACGGAGTTCAGGCCGGCGCATGACGGCAATATTCTGCTCAGGGCTCTCAGCCTGCTCGACCGCGATGAGGCTTTCGTGGCGCTGCCGCAGCTTGAAGATCAGATCGTCGCGGCTTTCCTGATCACGCGCCTGGCCAGAACGCCGGTGCTTAAAACCTGCATCTACCGCATCAACGGATTGAGCCCTGCGGGCGACGACCTTCCTGCATTGGCCGAGCTGGTCAACCGTATTGATCAGCGCCTCGGCAATGAAGAGTTCAGGGAATGGCTGTCCTTCAGCCAGCCGGAAATGTTTGATGCATTGTGTGAGCCCAATGGAACCTCAAGGCCGATCGAAAGAAGTGATCTGAAGAAGCTGTCGGAGGAATTGCAGATCGCCGGGGAGATTTTCGATGCCTTCCATGGGGCCTTGGGCGAATCTGTCAAACGACCTGCAGCCAAGGTCTCTGAAACCGGCCGCTGGCAGCCTCAGGGTGCAAGCGAGGAGGTTCTCGAAAATCTGATTGCCACGCTGACCGAATCCGATCTCGCCAGAGACAAGGTCGCCGGCCAGCATTACGAAGGGCTGCTGGCCCAGTTCGGCCGCAACGCCTATTACAGAAGCCGGATCGCAGCCGATATCTACAAGCATTACCCGGATCTGCTGCCCAACGATTCCAAGAAGCTGATGGAGTTCCTGCGCGGCCTGCTGACCGAATCCGGATGCAATTTCGACATGCGCAATTTCGATGAGAAACTTGTCGGCAGCGTTGCCGAGAACATGCAGAATGTCGAAAACTGGTTGCTGCCCAATGCTGTCAACATGCGCAAGATGGCTCAGGTCGAGCTCGACAATGCCTCGATGAACACGCCGACGGACGAGAAGAAGAAAGCTGCCATCATCGAGTTTGCGGCCGCTCACGAAATGCAGAAAACCTGGGATGACATCTCCGATATCATCGTGAGGGCTGAAGAGGCGGGCATCCGTGTGCCGACCAAGCTTAGGCGCCTGCAACTGCTCTGGCCGCGCGAAAGCTCGACGACGCTGAGCGAGTTTCTCACCTTCGAGCACAAGCACAAGCATATTCTCGGGCAGAAACTGAGTGAAACCTACGGATATGACTCTGTCCTCTACGCCTGATCTTGACGGCAGCAGGATTCAAAAATTGACGCTTGCCGGGGCCATTTGCGTACGGGCGAGCGACAGTCTGGCCACCCGGTAGCCAAGGGTAAGCGCACAGAAATTTAGCAGCCCCTTACAAATTTTCTTGGAACCAATTCCAGCCGACGGTGTTTCCCTGTTGTACGAATTAACGAAAGGGAAACACCATGAAAAAGCTCATCGCAGCAACAGCTCTCACCGCACTTTTTGCAACCGGCGCATTCGCCGAAGGCGTTCAGGCCTATAACCGCACCGCCATGGAAGCAATGGCCGGTGGCGACACTGCCGTCGTCGACATCATGATGGACGAAGAAGGCAACGACCGCGAAGATGCAGACTTCCAGGCTCGCTGGGACGCTGCAACTCCGGAACAGCAGGCCAAGCTGAAAGACACTTGCGCCAAGGGCATCGAAGACAAGGTGGAGTTCTCCGATACCGGTGCCACACGCTGCACCATCGTCACCACCAACTAAGGGTCTTTGCCGGTCGGTCTTCCTCCCGGCTGACCGAAAAACCTGACCTAGACCAAAACCGGTCGGATGTTCATCATCCGGCCGGTTTCTTCGTTTGGCGCGCTTCTTCTCGGTGATGATGCCGGTCCGTTCCACTCATGGATCACGATCTGGCAGTCCGGCGGACAACGGCAATCACGGAAACCGTTGACCCATGCTGCTTCTGCAGAGCACGAGATCTTTTTGGACAGACATGCAGGTGTCGTGGGTGGTTATGGTCGACGACTTTTTCAGTTCCGCTCTTGCAAGATGGTGACGCGACATGAAACAAGGACCAGCCGCAGGATAAAGCCGGAAACGGCGGGCGCAGCACGCTGTCTGGCAGGCCAACCATATGCTCGGGGGTAACCATGCTCAAGATAATGACCATCGTTGGAACACGTCCGGAAATTATCCGGTTGTCTCGGGTCATCGCCAAATTCGATCAGCATTTCGAGCATGTCCTGGTCCATTCCGGCCAGAATTACGACTATGAGCTCAATGAGATATTCTTCAGCCAATTGAACATCCGGCCCCCGGATGAATTTCTCGAGGCTGCAGGCGCGACCAGTGCGGAAACCATCGCCAACGTCATCGTCAAGTCGGATGAGGCGCTTGCCCGGCACAAGCCCGATGCAGTGCTGCTCCTCGGCGATACCAACAGCTGCATCGCTGCGCTTTCGGCAAAGCGGCGCAAGATTCCGGTGTTTCACATGGAGGCGGGAAATCGCTGTTTTGATCAGCGGGTTCCTGAAGAGATCAATCGCAAGATTGTAGACAATGTGTCGGATATCAATCTCACCTACAGTCAGATTGCACGGCAGTATCTTCTGCGAGAGGGGTTTCCTCCCGATCAGGTTATCGTCACCGGCAGCCCCATGGGAGAAGTGATCGAGCACTATTTGCCCGGGATCCGGAAATCCGATGTTCTGGCGCAGCTCGGATTGGAGCAGGGCAAGTACTTTGTGATCAGTGCGCATCGCGAGGAGAATGTGGATTCACCTGAGCGGCTTTCGGCTCTCATCGAAATCGTCAATGGACTGGCCGAACGCAACAATGAACCGGTGATCGTGTCCACTCATCCGCGCACGCGCAACCGCTTGGACGCCCTCGGACTGGCAACAAACCCGCTTGTCAGATTTGAAAAACCCTTTGGATTTCTCGACTACATTCAATTGCAGAGATTGGCCCGCGCCGTCTTGTCTGACAGCGGGACGATCACTGAGGAAAGCGCGATCCTGAACATCCCCGCGCTCAATCTTCGTGAAGTGCACGAAAGGCCGGAGGGCTTCGAAGAGGCTTCGGTGATGATGGTCGGGCTTGATCCGGTCAGGGTCATGCAGGCGCTTGGTATTCTGGAAAGCCAGCCGCGGGGCGAGGATCGTGTTCTGAGAATCCCGAATGACTATCTGCCCACAAATGTAGCCGAAAAGATCGTTCGCATCGTCATGAGCTACACCGACTACGTCAATCGCCGCGTCTGGCACCGCTGAAGGGCGCGGCAGCAGTTTGGCCATAGGTTTTCCTGCCGGCAACCGGGTCTGCCAGCCCTGGCTGTTGTTCCCGATGTCACGTCCGCCATCGGGTGGCAAGTATATGTGGATTTCACCCTGAAAAGTCCACGCAAGAACCAGCTTTGGGGCGATTGCGAGAAGAAAGGGGGTGGCAACTCAAACGGGTTGAATGTATTGAGTCCGTGCTGCATCGGGGGGCTTTCAAGGCTGATGACTTTGACAGTTTGATGCGCGTTGCAGACAGAAATACCAAGGGTGGGGCGCATCGTTGTCGCCTGTGGCCAGCTAGGTGATTGCAGTGTACGTTCAAATCGAAAAAGTTTTGTTGCTTCCGGATCAACCGATGCGCGCGGCGATCGAGGCAATCGACACCAGCGGATTGAAAATCGCCATCATTATTGATGATGAACAGCGCCTTCTGGGTGTGGTGACGGACGGAGACATTCGAAGGACCCTTTTGCAGGGCCATGGCCTTGAGACGCCAATCAAGGATTTCATGCAGACCAAGCCGAGAACCGCCCATTGGGGTTCCGACAAGCAGGTCCTGCTAAGCCGGCTGCGGCATGAGCAGATTCTACACATGCCAATCGTCGATGACGAGGGACGGGTCCGCGACCTTGCCTATCTCCCGATGCTCGAGCAGCAGTCCAACCATCTCAATGAGGTGGTGATCATGGCCGGTGGCTTGGGAACCCGGCTTCGTCCCCTGACGGAGAAAGTCCCCAAGCCGCTTATTCCTGTTGGTGGTCGTCCTCTTATCGACACGATCATCGACCGGTTGGTGGCGCAGGGTTTGCCCAACATCACACTATGCGTGAATTACCTCGGCCATATGCTCGAGGAGCATCTCGGTGATGGATCGCGCTATGGAGCCAGCTTTACTTTCGTGCGCGAGAACAAGCGCATGGGAACAGCCGGTGCCCTGTCTCTGCTCGACAAGCGGCCGGAAACCCCGTTTTTTGTCATGAACGGTGACATCCTGACCTCCGTCGACTTGATGGCGATGAGAAGTTTCCACCAGGAAAACGGCTCGGTGGCGACCATGGCCGTCAACAACTTCAGCTATGAGGTTCCCTTCGGTGTGGTTGATGTCCGGGATCGTCGCATCACCGGACTGAGCGAAAAGCCGCAATGCAACTTCCTGGTAAATGCGGGGATCTACCTGTTCGAGCCGGAGGTGCTTGATCATGTCCCGGCTGACGAGTTTTTCGACATGAACAGCTTCTTTGACCGTCTGATCGATCTCAACAAGCCGATCGTGGCGTTTCCGGTGCGCGAACATTGGCTCGATATTGGTCGGCCGGACGATCTCGAGCGAGCCAACAACACGTTTTCAGACTTGGCTCGCGAAAAGGGATCTCCGGACACCGGCTCCGGCACCTGAGCGCGCACGCTGACGTGAACACAAGGAAATAGGTGAATTCGTGTCGAACATACTTGCCAGCCTCGCCACCGGACGTTCGGTGCCCCTGTTGACCGAAGACCTGCGGAAGTTCGCGGATACGCTGAAGGAAAGGATCCGGGGCCGGCGGATTCTGGCAATCGGTGCAGCGGGCTCCATCGGCTCGTCAACCGTGGAAGTGCTCGCGGGTTATGAGCCTGCATCCCTGCATGTGGTCGACCAGAACGAAAACGAGCTTGCCGAACTTGTGCGCACCCTGCGTTCGCGTGAACAGGCTCTGGACGTCGAAGACTTCCGGACCCTGCCGCTGGATTACGGCTCTCCGGCGATGCGGCTGCTTCTGCATGAGCAGGCGCCTTATGACATCGTTCTCAACTTTGCAGCGATCAAGCACGTTCGCTCGGAGAAGGACGTCTTCTCCATGCTGCAGATGTTTGACACCAATTTCCGCAAGCAGGCGCAACTGTTGCGCTGGTTGAATGAGACAGGGTTCTCCGGGCGGTTCTTCTCGGTGTCGACAGACAAGGCCGCAAACCCGAGTTCTTTCATGGGCGCCAGCAAACGGCTGATGGAACATGTCATGTTCAGCGGTGAGGCGGCTGCCGGACTGCAAGCCAGCATCACCTCCGCGCGATTTGCCAATGTGGCGTTCTCCAACGGATCCCTGCTGCAGAGCTTCGAGCGTCGGTTGCAGCAAGGCCAGCCGCTTGCCGCGCCCGCCGATACCCGGCGTTACTTCGTCTCGCTCGAGGAATCCGGTCAACTCTGCGCCTTGGCATCCATCTGCGGACCGGATCAGCATATCATCGTGCCGAGGCTCAATCCGGATGAACACCTGCTGTTGCTCGAGGACATGGCGAGCGGCTTCCTCGAAAACACAGGCTTCAAGCCTGAGATCATGACCGATGAAGCCCAAGCGCGGGCCTCGGTCGGCAAGCTCCGCGCCGAAGGACGCTGGCCACTGTTGCTGACGCCACTCGATACAGCCGGCGAAAAGCCCTACGAAGAGTTCATCGCTGAAGGGGAAACCGCACTGGATGTGGGGTTCAACGAATTGATGGGCATCGCATACAAGCCGGCCGAAAAGGGGCTTGTCTCGGCCTTGATCGATGATGTGGAAACGATCTTCCGGGAAACGGCAACCGCCGCGCGCCCGGTGATGGTCGACAAGGATTACCTGAAAAATCTTGTTGCTCGCATCGAGCCGTCTTTTCTCCAAACCCACAAATCCAGCGATAAATCACTCGATCTCAGAGTATGAGCCAATGATCCCACTAGCAGTCCCGAACCTGGCAGGCCGAGAAGCGGAGTATCTTCAAGAGTGCATCACCTCGACCTTTGTTTCGACAGTCGGCCCCTTCGTGGGCCGCTTCGAGGAGATGGTGGCCGAAGCTTCAGGCGCGAAATACGCGGTGGCGACCTCCGCCGGAACCACGGCCCTGCACGCTGCTCTCGTCGCCTCCGGCGTGGGACACGGCGACCTGGTGATCGCGCCGTCATTCACCTTCATAGCCTCGGTCGCAGCGATTGCGCATTGCGGAGCCCGGCCGTGGTTGTTCGATGTGGCTGCCCACAGCTGGACACTGGATCCGCAACTGCTCGCAGCCACACTCGAGACGGAAACCGAACGGGCAGACGATGGCAGCCTGCGTCACAAGACAACCGGGCAGCGCGTCGCAGCCATTCTCCCGGTCTACACGCTGGGGATCCCCGCCGACATGGATCCCATCATCCTGCTTGCCGAGCAGTATCACTTGCCTGTTGTTGCCGATGCCGCCGCAGCACTGGGAACTGGCTATAAGAACCGGCCTTCGGGGTCTCTCGGTGCCGATTTCACCATGTTTTCCTTCAATGGCAACAAGACGGTGACCGCCGGTGGCGGCGGTGCCATCGTCACGGACGACGAAGCCAAGGCAAAGCTGTTTCGTCACCTGACCACAACCGCGCGCGTGGGCGCCGACTATGATCACGACATGGTCGGCTTCAATTACCGCATGACCAACCTCCAGGCAGCGGTCGGTTGTGCCCAGATGGAAAACCTCGATCTGTTTCTGGATGCCAAACGCCGCATCGCTATCGCCTATCGCGATGCATTTGCCGACCTCGACATGGTCGAGCCATTCCCGGACCCGGATTATGTCCGAAACGGGCACTGGTTTGCAGGCGTTGTGCTGCGCCGGGATTGCGCACGGCATCTGCCCGATCTGCGCGGACGTCTGCGTGAGGCAGGGATCGATGCCAGGCCGTTCTGGAAGCCTGCTCACCTGCAGGCACCCTATGCCGGTTCACCCGTTACCCCGATGCCCGTCAGCGATGATATCTGGCCCAGGGTCTTGACCTTGCCCTGTTCTACCGGTTTGAGTGATTCCGATCAGGCGAAGGTCATCGAGGTCACACGGGACGAGATACGCAAGCTATGAGCAAGTATCCGGAAAACCTGGTTCTGTATGCAACGACCGGAATGATCTTCGCGGTTGGTGTCGGCACGTATTCGGCGCTGGCGCCGATCGCCGACTTGCTTGAATCCGCAGACACCGGGCTTTCCTCGATCGACAGATCGCTTGCTTTGATCGCGATGTCGATTTCACCGGTCGACAAGAACCGGTCGCCCTACCAGAACAGGCTCAAGGATGGCTGCTATCAGGTGTTCGGCCCGGCGGTTCTCGATCGGCCGGGCTGCTATACGGTGCAGGAAGACATCACCTTTGAAAAGGATACCGAGTACCTCGTCTACATCAAGGCTTCCGATGTCACTGTGGATCTCAACGGCAAGACCGTCACAGGCCCCGGCCAGTCCAGCGTGCAGTCAGGCATCTACATCGAGAGCGGCGATAACGTTAAGATCAGAAACGGTACGGTAAAGGGTTTCATGTTCGGGATCCGCGGCGAGGAAAGCTTGGACGGGGCGCCGCTGGAATCGGTGATCGTGGAAAATGTCCGCGTGGCCGACGCATCGCTGATCGGCATCAAGGTTGCTTCGAGCAAGGTGTCGCTGCGCGGTACCACGGTGACGACTTCGGACGGACCCGAACCGAAGCAATGGGATTATCTGTTCGATTACCTCATCGAGGCCGACGAGTGCCGTATTGGCCCGGGCGGCGACCCGTCGCTTCAGAACGCCGCAACGTCCAATTCGCGGGTCAGGCTGCCGGCCGATTGCGTCATCGGCGGGTGAGAACCCGTTTCACGCAGGTAATGTCAGACAGTGGTCGTGCGCGTGGGTTTGCGTCGGAGAGCCCTTGTAGGTTTGGCAGACGTCGATAAGTGTATCGCGAAGCCGCTCTTTGAACATTCCGTCCATAAGACCCCATTCGATAGCATCCCGGGCCGCGGTGATGCGGATCTCGTCAAGGCCACCTGGCAGCAGCATTTTTCCCATAGTCGACCGGAACGCGTCTATGGAGGTTACCTCAAGGCAGCCGAGGGCCGAGGAAAAGTCGCCGTAACTGTACCGGTAGGTATCATAATTGATGACCGGAATTCCCAGCGCCAGTGCCCAACGGATCGTTGTTGAGATGCAGGCCACATAGAGATCTGCAACCGGCAGAATGGTTTCGAGCTTCTCAGTCGCAATCTGCACTCCGGCGATCGCGTAGGGGGTCAATTCACTTGGCTTCATGCGCGGATGCCTGACCACGAGGACATTCGCCCGACCGCTGACCTCGGCGAGGGCTGCAAACCAGCTCCGGCACAAGTCTTCATAGGACTTGAACTCGAAACCTTCTGTCGCAGCCGTGTACTGATCTGGCGGAAAGCCGCAGACGACCAGCGGTTTGGTCGGGTCGAGCTTGTATCTGGCATCGAGCGCCTTGCGCCTCTGGTCCTTGTCGAGGTGGATGGCATGCAGCCCGTCTTCAACCGCGCCGCCGATCACTCTGAGCTTTTCGGGTTTGAAGCCCAGATGCTCGTAGTGTTTCAGAGAGGCCTTACTCTCCAGAAGGATCGCGTCGGTGTAACCGGCATTCAGGATCCATGGCTGCGGACAGTGTTGACGACGCATCCACCGAACGGCAATCGCGCTGCCGGGCAGCCGCAGCAACTTCTTGCCGTCATACTCAAGGATCCACCGTGGCGCGAAGAAGCGGACAAGTTTACCCGGCAGCGTGTCCGCTGAGTGGAGCGGATTGTTGAAATAGTAGCGTGCCGGTTCTGCCGGGTTTGGAATGAAATCGGGCAGGATGACATAGGGTACCTTGCGTTCCCGGGCAGCGTGCGACACCAGTCCCGTCAGGCCCTCCGCATTGTCTTCAAGCAGAACAATGAGATCTGGCTGCAGCGAAAAAAGACGGTTTTCGAGATAACGCTGCCAGTGGCGTTCACTGAGCAGGACGTAGAGAATCGACTGTCGGCCGAAATAGTTCTGCACGCCGGCGAGATGCCTGTAAAAGAACAAGAGGGCTGGGCGAAATCCGTGCCGCCAAAGGGATGCAACGGCTGCGCGTGCAGGCGACAAGAGCAATCGAAGGCTACGGAAAACCCTGGCCTTCATTCGTGGCAGGCTTTTAAAAAATCCCGATGCGATCGTGTGCAGCCTTGAATACAGGCTCTGTTTCTGCGCCCGGCGGACGGCAGAACGCGCGGTCTGAAGCAGGTGCTTGTGTACGTAACGTCTATAAAGTTCCAGCAGCTTCATGAAACCCGCATAGGGAATGTAGAAGACGGCTCCTATGAATTTCGTGGCCAGACGGAAGGGCCTGAACTTTTTGAGTTTTGCTCGAAAGCTTTTCTTTGCTGCGCTCTGTTTTGCGCCATCGGTACTGATATCGACGGCCTGAACTCGGGCATCCTCTAAGCCGGCCATTGCGCTGCTCAGGACATCAACGTATTTTCGCTGGTGCGCAGCATTGAGAAAGATGACGATATTCATCATCAGCTCGCAGTTTTTTCCATCGGGCCCGCCATCTCCCTGTAGAATTCGTTTTCTGTGAGCAGGCTGTCATGATCGCCGCTGGCCACCACGCGTCCTTCCCGCAACACCAGCACCCGGTCGGCGCCGCGGATCGTCTTTGGCCGGTGCGCGATTGCAATGATGGTGTGGTTGTCGCTGTGCAGTTTGACGATGCTGTTGGCAATCCGCTGTTCCGTTTCGGCATCCAGTTGGCTGGTCACTTCATCGAGCAGGATCACCGGCGTGCGGTGATAGAAGGCGCGGGCCAGTGCAAGACGCTGCCGCTCTCCACCGGACAGGTTTGAACCGAACTCTCCAAGCGGGGAATCCAGCCCGTCCGGCATGCGTCGCACGAAATCGGCGGCCACAGCGTTTTCAAGTGCGTCCCAGATGCCCGCGTCGTCGGGCTCATCCGTCTTGCCGAAATGGATGTTCTCGCGAACCGTCGCATTGAAGATCGGGACATCCTGACTGACGATGCAAAGCTGGTCCCACCACGACCGGATCTTCAGCTCATTGAGCGGATAACCGTTGATCGATATCTCGCCCTGGTCCGGGCGTCTCAGCCGCGACAGCAGATGGAAGATCGTCGACTTTCCGGAACCGGAAGGGCCGACAATGGCGAGGAACTCGCCGGGCCGGACGCTGAAGTCCAGGCCTTTGACGCCGGCCTGGGAGCCGGGGTACTCGAACGAGACATGGTTGAAGCTGATCTCCTGCGCAGCTCTCGGCAGTACGGTGTCGCCATCCGTGTCCCGGTTCCGCGCGGCTTCTTTCAGAAAGAAGTCCATTTTGCGGACGGGATCGGCATGAATGGCGAAGTGCATGCGGGCAATGTGAGCCACGCTGAAAGGGCCGAGCATGCGTGCGGATGCGACCAGGAACAGCAGCAGGACTCCGAGCAGCGCCTGCGCCTGGTCGGGACTGGCAAAGCTTGCCATCAGCACGAGACCGCAGACGAGCACGCCTGAGAGAGTGGCAAAGAACGGGTAGGTCGCGTTCTGGACCGCAATCGTCTGCGTCTGCACCCCGCGAAGCCGCTCCAGCAGCTTGTTGATCCGGGTGAGGAACGTGTCGGTGGCGTTGAAGATCCTGATCGTTCGCTTGTTGTTGACCGCCTCGAAATAGGCCTGGGTGAAGTCGCGCTGGGAATCGGTCATTTCCCGGTCGAGACGGCTGGCGAGAGGACCGGTCAGGCGTTTGAACAGGATCGATCCGATGATGACGAACCCGGCCAGCCCCATCAGCGCCGAAGGCGTGATGGCGATGAACAGGGCCAGCATGATGATGATGGTGATCGCCGCTGCGGTGCCCTGGATCAGGAAGCGGAGCGCAAGGCCGGCGCGCGCCGGGAACGAGGCGGTGTAATTGCCGATGTCGCCAGTCGAAAGGCCTTCTGCAAACGACAGGTGACTTTCCATCATCGCCGCAAAAGCGCGCATCCTCAGATCACGCTCAAGCCGCAGAGGCAGGATGTAGATCATCACTTCGGTGAAATACTGGACCGCGGACTTCACCAGTATGATCCCGAGCAGGATGCAGGCTACCCAGCGCAGCCGGACTTCGGGGGAAAACGGCAGCAGCAGTTGCCCGACGGAATCCAGTACCGGAACGCCGGCGAAGATGCTGTCGGATGAAAACGATTGAAGCAGCGGCACGATCAGCATGATCGAAAAGCTCTCGGTTGCCGCGTTGATGATCGCCAGCAAGATGTAGCCGAACACGAACAATCGGTGTCCTTCTGCCAGCCGGAGGGTCAGCATGATCACTTCGAGAGTGCCTCGAACGGACGCCACCTTGGCGGAAGCATGATTGCGGAATCGTTGTAAGGTCTGGCCGAGCATTCACCTGTCCATCAATTGTGTTTCATTGACCAGCAAGCCCGGATGACGTGGTGCGGACCAATGGTATTGCGCCCTGGCCGGGACCGCACTCATACATGGTCTGTGAAGCGACTTCCAGAGCGTTCTGAGCTTTGTTGTCGCTTCAGGAAAGCCGCTCGGGAAGGGCAGGCGTGTGTCCGGTCGGGTTGAGCATGGAGCTCTGGCCGTATTGCCGGTCAAGCGTCCTTTACCGCTGGAGCCAGGCCACGGTCTGTGCAAGTGTTGCCGTGTCCTGTTCAAGTCCGGCGATTTCGGACAGCGCCGATCCCTTGGCCCGCAGGCGCAGTTCCATCCCGTGCTCGAGCGCGTCGGAGACCGCATCGGCCCATTTTTCCGAGCGCGCTGGCGCGGCGCTGGAAAAACCGGCGGGAATATAGTCTGCCCGGAAATGATTGATCGACGGGCCGCCTTCGCGCCGCCGGTACCGGGCGTCGGTCCCCATCAGCAGGACGCGGCTGTGACCCATGCTCCAAAGCAGCTGCAGGCTCGACGCCCCTACATTTCCATAGTCGGCGATCCGGCCTTCGTGAACGCCGAATGCGGTGTCCTGCGGGCTGACAAACACCACCCGCGGGTCGGCCCGGGCGGCTTCGCACTGCCGGAAAATGTCGTGTAACCAGATCCTCTCAAGTCCTTTGAAGGCGAGGATGTCTTCCAAGTCGTTGACCACCAGTGCTGCCGTTGCGGCATTGGTGCAAGCGTAGTAGCGGGGCGTGAAGCCCCAGTCGCGCCAGGCGATGAAGGAGCGGTTGAAGGCAATCGCGGGAAGCCCCGCCAGCTCAGGGAGTTCCCTGACATCGAGGCTCGGACCGCTGCCGATCAGCACCGCTCCCGGGGTCATCAGGCGATCGGAAGCGCCAGGTCCGCGGGCAAGTCTTCCTTCCGCAGGTCGATGGTCGTTCCGCCCCGCGAGTTGGAAACGTGAGCGGCTATCAGCAGTTTCATCGCCAGCAGCCCGTCCTGCCCGTTTGGGAAATCCTCACCCTTGAGAAGGCTCTCGAGAACCGCCCGTGTCGGCGCCACCGCGTCGGCCGGGGTGATTGTGCGCGCGCCCTTGTCGTAGGGCATGCCGTAACGGGTGGTAGGCTGGCTCCGGTGTTCGGGGTGCCGTGCCACGTAATGCATCGAGCCGTCGAGTTCATCGATGGTGATGCGGCCGTTGCGGCAATTGTAGGTCACCTGCATGCCGTGGCCCTGGTCCGACGAGCAATCCATGTAGAAACGCTTGCCCGAAGGTGTTTCGAGCCGGATGCTGCCGGCCGCGTCCTTGAAATGCGCGCCGCGCGGGTTCGGCAGGTTGTCGTCGGAGAACCAGGCGCTGACCAGCACCGGCTCTTCATCGGTCATGTAGCGGAACATCTCGAAATAATGTGTTCCGTTCATCGCCATGCCGAAATTGCCGGCGCTGACGATGACGCTGCCGATTCCGCCGAATTCGGGCGATGCGGCCATGTACTTGGGAACGGTATACTGTTCCATCGAGCGCATCTGGTGATTGACGGCCAGGTCGACCCCGGCCGACTGACAGACCTCGACCATCTCCTGGCACTCGTCGAGGCTGACGGCCATCGGCTTTTCGCAGAGAATTTTCCGCGCACCGTTCTGGGCGGCCTTGATCACCAGGTCGCGATGGCTTGGCGCGGTTGTGGCGATGACAAGCAGTTCTGGCCGGATTTTTTCGATCAGTTCCTCGCCGGATGCAAACTGGTTCTCTGGCGCAACACCATACTCTTCGCCCGCGGTGGTGCAGGCATCAGCATTCAGATCGCTGATCGCTGTGATGTCGAGACCGCATTGGCGAAGCACAGTCGCCTGCCGCATGCCCATTCGTCCGAGTCCGATGAGTGCTGTTTTCATGAATTGATCCGGGCCTTTGATTGTTTCTGTGAGTATCGGGATAAAGCTTGCGGTGGATGGCGTCAAATCCGCAAGCCATGTAATGCACCACCGATGATTTCGCCCCATTGAGGCCATTTGTCCAACAGCACCGAGAACTTCTTTCTCTCGGCAAGCCAGGCTGGGTTTTCAGGAGCTTTCGACTGCTCCAGAATGGTCAGCGCGTGATAGCAGCGGCACAGACCAACCTGAATGATCTCGGAGGCGCTGGTATCGTGGACCCCGTTCGAAGCGCTCGCGTAACCTGCCAGAAGTGTACGCACCTTGACCTCGCTCGGAGCCGGCGAAAGGCAAAATCGCTCCAGGCTTGCGGCAATGTCCACCAGAGGAGAGGAGCTGGTTTCAACGGCGTCTTCGAAATCGATGAATGCAACGACTTCCGAGCCTTCAAAGATGATATTCCCGCGATGAATATCGTTGTGAGCGATCTGGCCGTGCGTCCGTTCGAATGCTTCACCCGCTCCTGACAGCACCCGGCGATAGTCATCGGCATGAGATGTATCGGGCGTCAGTCGTAGACGTTCTTCCCAGGTGTCGAACAGGTGCTTTCCGGGTGCGTTGGACTGTGGCAACTCCCGCATTTTGCCATGAAGCAGCGCCAGTGCCTCGCCCATGTTCGCAAGCCCCGCCAGGCTCTCGTCATAAAAGGCCGGTTCTATCCACGGGTAAAGGAACAGGCTCAACCCGCCCTCATGTAGCGTTTCTGTCTGCTTTGCAGCAAGCGTTGCGGCTCCGAGCCGGTTGAGGTGCGAAGAAAGTGCTGCCGCCTTGTGTTCCCTGTTCGCCCGATCGCCGGACTTGGCCTTCGCAAACAGTAACCGGCCGCCTGCAAGCGTCAGCCGGTAGTAACCGGCTTCGGCGCTGCCGCTTCCATCCTCGGCCTTTTCGACTTTCACGATGGGAAGGTCGGCAAAGGCTTGCGACAACCATTTGCCGTCAACGGTAGAAAATTGCATTGGCACCGGATCATGACCCGGATGCGCTGGCGCATTGAAGTCCGTTTCAGATGTCATCGTCTTGCAGCGGCTGTCCGGCGGGGACAAATAGCTTTACCGGTTTTCCCTCGAGACTGTCCCAGTTTTCGCTTCCAATGCCCAGCGGTGGAAAGGCAAAGCGAACATTGCCCCGTGTGACCGGCGTTCCTGCCGGAAGGTCAGTTGCAGCCACCACGCACATCCGGTCTGGCGGAAACGGCCTGTCGGAAGGCAGGACGCGTTCCCGTGCACCCAGCGACTGGTGGTAAAGTTCGATTTTCTCCAGTGCGTTTCCGACTTGTGAAATCGGCAGCGCATGGGCGATGTCGATATCGCTTTCGGTCCGGTCAAGGCAGACGCCCTTCTCGATGACGTCGGTTCCGCGCGCAGCCGCAACCAGCATCATGTCAATGCCCATGAAATGATCCGACAGGCCGTCAAAGCAATCGTGCTCCTCGCCGAGCGCGGTCATCATGTTGAGATTGAACGCACTCACGGGGGCGGGGGGGCCGGGTGGACTGTGTTCGATGATCAGGATCTCGACACCGGCCTTCCGGGCCCAGCCCACAGCGCGGCGGATTTCGTCCATGGTCGAGCGGCCGGTGTCGATGATCAGCGGCAGTCCCGTCGAAGCCGCATCGCGGATCAGCGGTGCGTGGGTGATATTGCTGCTGGGGATCTTCAAGGCGGCGGACCCGAGTTCGCTCGCCAAGGCGATTCCCGGTTCGTCATAAACGCTCAGGATAAGATCGAGACCCCTGTCCCGTGCTCCGGAATAGATCCGCCGGAATGTTTCCAGGGGAACCACGTGACGATCGATAACCGCGCGGTAGTTTTCCGTCCTGACGCCTTCTCCGGGGACATAGTAACCGGTGTCACCGCCCGGCAGGCAGATTTCCGCATCGTGCAGGAGAGCGCCTTTCAGGGTGGTGACGCCCAACGAAGATAGCTCGTTCACCAGCTGGCGGGCCCCGTCGATGTCATCCTTGAAGTAGACATCGATATCGGGAAGGAACAGCGGCAATTCTCCTGAGCCAATGTATTGGCTGCCGATTTTTTGCCTTGGCCTGTCGCTCACCGATCGGCTCCGTTTCCGGAATTGATTGTCAAAGTCAGCAATTCGAGATTGAGCGGCATGATGCCGTTGCGAAACCCGCGCTCGCCTGCATCGCTGGTCTCGGTCCAGGATCGGATCGGATCCTGTTGCGGCTCGAGATCGAAGGGCAGGACGAACTTCTCGAAGGAATGCGCATCGACTCGTGGTTGCTCAGCCAGAAAGGCAGCGATGCTGGCCTTTGAAAACAGGTTGTAGCCCGGATGCCAGTCGTCCTCGAAGCGTTCCGCGTATCGCCAGTGGATCCGCGCGTCGACCGGATAGTCGTTGAACAGGCCGGTGATGAACACCCGGCCACCGGCGCGTGCCACGCGAATACATTCGGCGAATGAAGGCCGGAAATCCTCAAAAATGCTATGCGTTCCCGTCAGGAAGACCGCATCGAATGCATGATCATCCAGAATGTCCATGCTGTTGGCGTCACCATGATGCAGCTTTATGGCCGCATCCTTGCCGTTGCCAAGCCGAACGAGTTCCTGATCGTATTCCAGTCCTTCGCATGCCGCCCCCGGAAACCGGCTTGCGGCATATCTGAGAAAATCACCGGTTGCAGCGCCCACGTCGAGGATACTGCCCGGTGCTGCGCTTGTGGCGGAAAGTTTGTCGCAAAGCCAGACGAACATGTGCTTCGGCTTTGCTGCTTCCGGCCCGCTGTAGACCTCGGTTCTTTTGTAATCCGACACCATGCGCCTAGTCCTGTCTTTTCTTGAAAAGAGAGAGTACCCGCTGCGTCACGCTGATGGGCTTTCTGGTTTCAACACGGGCCTTTCTTCTCAGGTCCTGCAGGGTATTCCAGATTCTCTCGAAGTTGCGACCATCCATCGTGCCCCATTCCTTGCTGCAGCTGCTGACTTCCAGGGCGGCGCGTTGATAGCTTTCCGGCGTGGCCAGAATGTCGCTGAGCCGTTGCAACGCCACGTCCAGCCTGGTCGTGGTAAAGACTGCGGGCGCAGTGTCGTAGGTCGGCAGGTCAAACTGGTACAAATCATAATTGAGTACGGGCTTTTTTGCCATCAATGCCCAGCGGGTTGTACTGGAGAAAACAGGTACAAAAACATCTGTCCTGGCGATGAGCCGCAACAGCCAGTCTTCGGAAACATCGTCGGCCAACTCGGCAATCAATTGCCGGGTCTGTTCGTCTGCCGCCGGGTGAATTGAAACAGTGATGTGGGCATTGGGGTGTGCTGCCTTGCATCCCTTCAGCAACCGTTCAAGGGTTTCCTTGTAGGTGGCAAACTCTGCCTTGCGCTCGCCGTGATAGCTCGGCGGAAGTGCGATCAGAATCCTGGGTTTTTCGGGATCGATCAGACTTGCAGTCTCGTAGGCCTGCATCAACGCGGGATTGGCGGCAACTTCGTCATGGACAGCATCTGCATAGCAAGAACCGGTCATGATGCGCTTGGCTGCGGGCACGTTTTCCCGCTTGTAGATACGTTCCATCGCCTCTGATTCGACAAACAGCGCATCGGCTGATCCGCCATGTACGACCCAGGGTTCAGGCAGGTCCAGTCCGACAGCGATCCGGGCCAATACGAACTCGGCGGGAAAGAGTGTAATGGGTCCGTACTGTGTTGGTAGGATCCATTTCGCACCATACTGACGCAGGGCTTGGCCAGTCTCGTCGTCGGGCACCAGGTTCAGGGTTTTCTCTTCAGCCCGGTTCTCAATGTACATTTGATAATCACGCATCTCGCCGATGCCGAAAGGCATCTCGACAACCGGGATACCCATATCCTGCGCAACCGCAATCAGTGGTCCGCACCCGCCCGGACCGTCCTCACAGACAATGACCGTGTCGACCCTGTTTTCGACGAGCAGTTTCCGGCAGGCCGCCTTCTGGCGCAACAGGATGTTGCAATAGGACTCGTTAAGCGGAATTTTCTCATGAAAACATGCGAAATCGGAGCTCTGCCGTTCGCTACTGAGTTCTGTATCCCTTATGCTGTCTCCAAGTTCCGATAAAATCTCCAGCCGGCTCGAGAGGCGTGTTGCAGCTGAGCGAAGAGTTTCGTTGACTTCCTTCCCGTCATTGAAAGACAGGAAAAGGCGAGGTTCGGACTCGGGCATCCTTCGAGCAAATTCCTCGAAAATCCGGATTTGTGAGACGGAGTAGACACAGAAAACAAACATTAATTACACATCACCAAAAATCCAACGAACACTTGACTTGCCACCAGAGCAGCTTTCCACTCCACTCTTTCAAAGCGGAGGTCTTTACACCTAAGACTCTGCTCCTTCAGGCCTATCGACTGTGATAGTTATCGGATGCATAAGCGAAAAACCATAATTTTCTCGGCCCGCGATGCCGCGGCTGCTCTCTACGCTGCTCCGATCATTGAGGAAGCCTTGCGTGATGGGCGGTTCCGTGTGGTGGTCGTCGCGCAGGACCCGGCCCTGAGCATTCTGGTGCGCCGTGGCATCAACCCGATTGCTGTGGAACTGTCGCCAGCTGATCAAGCGGGTGACGCTCGCGCTGCTGCTTTGCTCAGGCACGCGGACCTCATTTTACAAAGGGAAAATCCCGATGTCGTGATCGCCGGTCTCTCTTCTCCCGGCCAGGGCGGTATTGATGAAGCGCTGCTGCAAATGCGGTCGTGCGAAGGTTTTCTGCTGCAGGATTTCTGGGGTGAATGGAACGGATTCTTCGGGCGCAAGCCGGACCTGTTCCTTGTTCTGGACGAGGCGGCAGCAGTTTTGACGCGACAGGCGCATTCTACTGAATGCGTGGTTGTGGGGTCCACCCGCCACGCCGAATATGCTGGACTTGATATCTCGAAATTGCGGCAATCGGCGCGTCTGCGTATTGGCTCGTCGGACCGCCCGGTTATCGGCTGGTTCGGACAGGCACTTCATCAACAGACTGGCTATGCCACGTCAATTGCCACTTGGTCCCGCACGGTGCGGGATTTCCCGGTCATGGCCGAGGTCGTCTACAAACCGCATCCCCGCGAAAGTGAAGAGCAGCGCAGGCTGACGCTCGAAACGATGCGGTCCTATCTGCCGCGGGTCCATTTCCTGGAAGGATGGCCAATCGAGGACGCACTGCTGCTTTGCGACTGCGTCTGCGCGGTGATGTCCAATTGCCTGTACGATGCCGCTTATCTCAACTTTCATTCGAGTGAACCGTTGGTGACGCCCGTGGCAATGCTCCATTCAGCCGAATTGCATGCCGAGTTGTCTTCTAAGATCTCATTCGAGGCTCTCCCGTATGTTGCCCTTGGCCTGGCGAAAGTGGCGCTGCCGGGAAATGATCTCAGCGCTCAGTTGTTCGCGGCCATGGGAGGCAAGGGTAAACGCGATTGCTGGCAGGCCGCCAGGGACAATCTAGCTGACCCGAAATCTGCCACCGCCAGAATTCTGGATTTGGTTTAGTCGCGTACTCACGCTCATCAGATCATAGCTCTGATTCTAGAAGAAATATGCCACCAACCATGCCGGTTCCGCTGTTGTAGACGCCTAACGTCGAGCTGTTGTTGACGGCGGTTGACGCAATTTGTGCGGTTCCGGTTTCCCCGCCAGAGACTGCATTCCCCAGGCGTGTCGCATTGGGCGTGTAGGCCATCGGCGGGCTGATCGGCAAGCTGTAGCTCTGGGTTCCGCTGCCACTGCCGGTTGACAGGTTGAAGGTCAGGATGCGGTAGTAGCGTTGACACAGGAACAGCTCCTCACCCGCCCGGCGGGAGCGCCAGCGGCTTGCCGCCGGAGCCAGTTCCAGCTTGACCCGGGCAAAGCCGACGCTGCCCGAAACCGCCGACAGCGAAAGCGCGACATTGCCGCTGTCGCCCCCGCCAAGGGTCAGGCGCAGCGACTGTCGTCCACTGCCAGCAGGAATGGTGCCACTGGCACTGCCCAGTTCGACGGAAATGGCGCCGGTCGGATCGTCCAGCGATATCACCACGCTTTCCCCCGCCAGATCGGGAGACTCGATGACCTGACGGATCTTGCCCGAGGCAAGGGTGAGGACCTCGCCCGAAAGCGTGAGATTGGCGCCGCCGACGGCTTTCCAGCGGTCAAACCCGAAACTCCCGTCGGCCAGTACGCCGCCGGGGAAGGCGCGCTGGTTGATGGTAAAGTCGCCATTGATCAGATAGTCGCCGCCCACCGCGCCTGATATCGCTGGAAAGGCCACCTGGCCAGAAACCGTGTCGACCACCATGGCGTCGTCAAAGCTGTTGCCGTCGGCGCTGTGACGAAGACGAAGAGCGGCATCTCCGGTCAGGCCGAATTCCGCAGCCGCAGAAAATCCGGTCTGGAACAGCACGGAAGCAGTGTCCGCCGCAGATGCCCGGTTGATCTTGAGGCGATGGTCGGCTGTTTCGCTGCTGAACAGCGATGCGTCCGCAGCGACGGAAAACCGTGTTGTCGTGTCCGCAACGGCATTGATGCCGAGCAGTGCGGGCGTGCCCCCACCCCCGCCAAAGGACTGCCAGTCCGTGCCGTTCCAGATCAGCGCCGCGGACTCGCTCTCCACAAAAGCCAGCCAGCCGGCGCGAGGGGTGCGAAACAGCCACTGGCCGTCGCTGAAGGTCGCGATCCGGCCACTCTGTCCTGAAAAGCCGCCACCGGCCCCGTCGGGAACGAAGTACGAAGCCTGCTCCTCGGGATCCGCTGGCGGCGTGAGCTCGGTTCTGCTCTTCAGGCTCAGATGAACCAGGGCATCAAGCGCCATCAGCGCTTCATTGTGGGTGACATGTTTCTGGGCCTGGGCTGCGGCGAGAAGCGGCAGGTCGAGCTTGGGTGTCGCGGTCATGGCTGGTCTCCGGTGGGTTGCTGGAGCCATTGTCCCATGCGGGCGGGCGGTGTGGATGTTTAGCGGGTTTCAGGCCAGCCGAAATGATGATGCGCGACGAAGCCGGCAATGGCGAAATCAAGCGGTGTATCGATGTCGAAATTGCACTCGTCGGCCATCAGCCAGAAGCCGGTTTTATCAGTCAAAGCAGGCATTTCGGCGAGAATCGGTTGCCGCCTCCAGGCGTAAATCGAACCGTTGAGTTCATAACAGCTCGGCAGGTCCTGGCGGCGTCCGTAACGACCATCCCGCGGCTTGGAAAGTTCCACGCGTCCGTCCGCGGTTTCTTCCACCAGGGTGTAGTAGGGCGAGGCCTTTGCGTGGCTGACCGAAACGACATTGTAAAGGTCCGGGTTTTCGCTCAGCGTTCTTGCGGCGCCGGGAATATCGCCGGGCATCCTGAGCGGAGATGTCGGCTGCAGGTCGAACAGCATCTCCATTTCCTGCCCGGCCTGCGCTTCAGCCATCGCCAGCGCATGGCGCAGCACCGGCGGCTTGCTGATGGTGTCGGTGGCAAGCTCCGCCGGCCGGTCGATCAGCAGGTTTGCCCCCGCTTCCCGCCCGATCTCGAGGTAGCGGTCGCTGTCGCTGGTCACGGCGATGATGTCGAAGATCCCCGACTGACGTGCCTGTTCAACGGTGTGAGCGAGCAATGGTTTGCCGGCAAACATCTTGATGTTCTTGTCCGGCAGTCCTTTTGACCCTGCCCGGGCGGCGACAACGCACATCTTCATTTCGGTTTCCTCAGGCGACTTTTGGCTTTGCCCTGTATGTACCAGCTGCGCACGGAATGCGAGGCCTTTGATTGACACGGGGGGTAGGCTGCTTTACGCGGACCTGTACACCATAACCAGTCCATTTTCCGTGAGTATTGCCATGCAAGATGCAAGAATCTGTCGTGTCGCCTTTGTCGGCGCCGGTGGAATGATCGCCGAGCACGCCAAGGCGTTTGAAGGTCTCGAAGGCGTCGAGTTTGCAGCAATCTGCAATCGGACAAAGTCCAAGGCGCAGGAAATCGCCTCCCGCCATGGCATTGATGCAGTCTTTGACGATCTTGATGAAATGCTCGACACGGCCAAGCCCGACCTGGTGGTGATGGCCGTATACGAGCCGGCCATTCTTGAAGTTGCAAGCAAGATCCTCGAGCGCCCGGTTGCGCTGTTGATGGAAAAGCCCATCGGCCTTGATCTGGCGGAAGCCCGCACCTTGCACGCGCTGGTGAAGCAGAAGCAGCGGCAGGTCTGGGTCGGCCTCAACCGCCGGACTCTCGGTTCCACCCAGGCCGCGCTCACCGATCTCGCCGAGAATGGCGGTGCGCGCTTTATCGAGGTGCAGGATCAGCAAAGCCTCGAGACCGCCAGGGTGATAGGCCATGCCGAATCGGTGGTCCAGAACTGGATGTATGCCAACTCGATCCACCTGGTTGACTATCTCGTAGCCTTTGGCCGGGGAGAGGTGAGCGAAGTTGAGGTCTTGCAGCCCTGGAACGCGGAAGACCCGGGCGTGGTGCTGGCGCATGTCCGTTTCACATCCGGCGACACCGGCATCTACCAGGGCATCTGGAATGGTCCGGGTCCATGGGCCTGTACGGTGTCCGCGCCACACCGGCGCTGGGAAATGCGCCCGCTGGAAAAGGCGGTCTTCCAGAATGCCGGCGAACGCACACTCAACGATGTAGCTGCAGCGCCGGCAGATCAGGGGTACAAGCCAGGCTTCAGACTCCAGGCGGAGCGGGTTCTCGGCGCCTGGCGTGGGCAGGACACCGGTGCTGCAACGATCGATGATGCCCTCCAGAGTACCGAACTCGTCGCCCGTATCTATGGTATTGCCGATCGCTGAGGCCATGACCCCATCACGCATCTGCATCGCGACTGGAACCAGAGCGGACTACGGTCTTCTCTACTGGTTGATGCGTGATCTCAAGGATCACCCTGAGTTCGAGCTCAGCATCATTGTCTCCGCCATGCACCTGGCGCCGCAGTTCGGCGAAACCATTGAGTTCATTAGGCAGGACGGGTTCGAGATTGATGCCACCGTCCCCTGTCTCGACGAAGACGACAGCGATGTCGGCATGGGCAGAGCCTATGTCCGCGCGACCCAAGGTTTCCTGTCGGCGCTCGACCGGATCAAGCCAGAGTGTCTGATCCTGCTCGGTGACCGGTTCGAGGCGCTGGCGGCTGCGACGGCAGCCACTTTCCTGCACATACCGGTCGGCCATATCCATGGTGGCGAAGTCACGCTGGGCGCCATCGACGAGGTCTTCCGACACGCCATCACCAAAATGGCGCACCTGCATTTCACCGCTGCCGAAGACTACCGCCAGCGGGTCATCCAGATGGGCGAGGCTCCGGACCGGACTTTCAACGTCGGAACGGTAGGCCTGGACAATTTTCTCCGGCTGGATCTGCCGTCGAAGGCCGATCTTATGGCTGACCTCGCTCTTCCGGAACACTCGGACTACGCGCTTGTCACCTATCACCCGACGACCATGGAAAAGGGCGGACCGCTGGCCGGTCTTGAAGCGCTGCTCCAGGCATTAGAAGCATTTCCGGACCTCAGGCTGGTGATTACCAAGGCCAACGCCGATCCGGGCGGGCGCCGGATCAACGAAAGGCTCGAAAGCTACGAGGCCCAGTGGCCGGATCGCGTGCGGCTGGTCACCTCTCTTGGTCAGGTGCGTTATCTTGCGGCCATGGAGAATGCCACGATGGTGATTGGCAACTCCTCCTCGGGCATCATCGAAGCCCCGGCGGTAGACGTTCCAACGGTCAATATCGGAACGCGGCAGGAGGGGCGATTGCGCGCGCAGAGCATTGTTGATGTCGCTGAAAATGCCGCGGAGATAAAGGCAGGTATCGCCAAAGCGCTCGACGCGGCTTTTCGCAGTGGCCTGAAAGATACGGTGCCACCCTATGGCAGACCGGGAAACGCGACGGGCCGGATTGTTTCGGTGCTGGAGAAAGCGCAGTTTGGATCGTTGGTGCGAAAGCCGTTCTGTGATTTGCCCGGCTCGAGCCAGAAGGGGTGATCACCAGACCATGTCAGGGACCGTTGACAGCACCGAAGCCTTCGCTACAGCGGGGCATGGCTCCCAGCCCGGACTTCTGATTGTCGGCGGCGGCGGTCATGGCAGGGTTGTTGCCGAGGCGGCGTTTCTGAGTGGCCGGTTTTCGCAATTGCTGGTGATAGACCCCCATGCATCTGCTGATTGGACCTTTTCCGTTTGCCCATGTGTGGCGAACGAGGTCGACGTCGATGCGCAACCCGAAGACTGGCAGTTCATTTCGGCGGTCGGCGAACCGGACCTGCGGCAACGGCTCTTCGACGCGTATGAGCGCAAGGGGTTTGCCCCTGCGACCGTGCTTCATCCCACGGCGATCGTGAGCCCTTCCGCGCAAATCGGCAGAGGGGTTGCGGTTTGCGCAGGAGCGGTGGTAGCCACTCTCTCCAGGGTGGGCGATGGTGTTATCGTCAATCACAAAGCGGTGGTCGAACACGACAGCGAGGTGGCCGCTTTTGCGCACCTTGCGCCTGGGGCCGTCCTTGCCGGGGGCGCCTGCCTTGGAAAAAAGTCCTTCCTCGGATCGAATGCCAGTATTCGTCACGGAAAGCGTGTCGGCCCAGGCGTAATCATCGGGAACGGGGCCGCAGTGGTAGCTGATATATCCGGACCGGGAATCTATGGCGGTACGCCTGCGCGTCTGTTGAAAAAGACCAAACTGCCCAGGGAGGGCTAAATGAGCTCAAAGAGATGCTTTGTCATTGCGGAAATCGGAGTGAACCACAACGGCGACCTGGACATCGCCCGGCGTCTCATAGACGTTGCCGCGGATGCGGGGGCGGATGCTGCCAAGTTCCAGACGTTTCGGGCCGATGACCTGATCGTTGAGGGAACCCAGGCGGTTGCTTATCAGAAGAAGAATGATGCTGATCTCGATCAGTACAAGCTGCTCAAGTCCCTTGAACTGAGTTTTGAGGATCACGAAGAACTTGTGGCGCATTGCGAAGCGCGCGGCATCGAGTTCATGTCGACCGGATTTGACAAGGGCTCGCTGCAGTTGCTTGTGAATCTGGGAGTGCAGCGGATCAAGATTGCTTCGGGCGAGATCACCAACACGCCGCTGGTCGAAGCCTCGGCCGAGGCGCGCTTGCCGATCGTCTTGTCGACCGGAATGGGCACTCTGGAAGAGGTTGCCGAATGTGTTCGCACCATCAGGGAGACCTGGGACCGTCTCGGTCATGATGGCGACCTTGTTGTGCTGCATTGCACCTCTGCCTACCCCACGCCGCTGGAAGAAGTGAATCTGGCTGCTATGGGGACGATGGCCCGAGAGCTTGGTGAAGCGGTCGGCTATTCTGATCACACGACGGGTATTCTGGTCGCGCCGATGGCGGTTGTCGCAGGTGCGCAACTGATTGAGAAACACATAACCCTCGATCGCACCATGGTCGGGCCTGATCACGCCGCCTCGCTTGAACCGGATGAACTGAAGGCCATGGTTGATGAGATCCGGCGCGCAGAGCTTATTCGCGGTGATGGCGTCAAGGCGCCGCGTCCGGTTGAGATGGAAGCCCGGTCGTTGGTGAGAAAAGGCCTGAAATTCTTGCGTGATCTGCCGCGGGGGCATGTTGTCACCGCCGATGACATGGTGCCGCTCAGGCCGGAGACCGGATTGCAGCCGGCCCGTTTCAAGGGGCTGATCGGCAAAACATTGACCCGAGACGTTGTTGCTTTCTCGCCGGTGGAAGACACTGATATAGGTTGAACCGGCGAAGCTGCGGGCTTTGGCCTTGCACTCATGCTTGATTGCGGTTAACCACCGCCAAACGCTATCAGACTTAAGGCAGGACTTTCCATGGGCTTTATCCATTCGGATCCACGCAAAGATAAACTTGATTTGACCAAGTATGCGTCCAATCAGGATGACCCGGAAACCTATTACGGCCTGCCTCAGAGTGTGGCCTTTTGCTCCAAGTGCGTGATCTCGAATCAGCGGCCGAACTCAACTGTCGAGCACAAGCACACCAAGGACAGCAAGAAGAACACCATCAACTTCGATGCCGAGGGCGTTTGCGATGCCTGCCGCATGGCCGAGCGCAAGCATGAGGACATCGACTGGGAAGAACGCCGCCGCGAACTGCAGGTCCTGTGCGACAAGTACCGTTCGCGCAATGGCCACTATGACTGCTTGGTGCCTGGCTCCGGCGGAAAAGACAGCTTCTACCAGTCCTGGATGCTGAAATACGAGTTCGGCATGAACCCTCTGACGGTGACGTGGGCGCCGCACGTTTACACCGAATGGGGCTGGCGCAACTTCCAGCGCTGGATTCATTCCGGCTTCGACAACTATCTTCTGACACCGAATGGCCGCGTGAAACGCCTGATCACGCGCTTGGCAGTGGAAAACCTGTTCCACCCCTTCCAGCCGTTCATTTTCGGCCAGAAGTCCTATGCGCCCAAGATGGCCGCTCGCATGGACATTCCGCTGATCTTCTACGGTGAGAATGAAGCCGAATACGGCAATCCGATTGCCGACAACACCTCTGCCAAGCGGGATTTCTCCTATTTCTCGAACTCGGCCGACAGCGAAATCTTTCTGGGCGGGACCTCCATCCAATCGCTGGTTGAGGACTACAAGGTGCGCCCGGTCGATCTCGACGTTTATCGCCCGTCCAATCCAGACGAACTCAACAAGAAAGGTATCGAGGTGCATTACCTCGGTTACTATCTGAAATGGCACCCCCAGGCGGCTTACTATTTTGCTGTCGAGAACGGCGGTTTCGAAGCGTCTCCCGAGCGCACGCCGGGAACCTATTCGAAGTACAACTCGATCGATGACCGCATCGACGATCTGCACTACTACACCACCTTCATCAAGTTCGGCATCGGCCGTACCACCTATGATGCTGCCCAGGAAATCCGCTCGCACGATATCGAGCGCGAAGAGGGTGTGGCCCTGGTGCGTCGCTACGATGGCGAGTTCCCGGACCGGTTTGCCGACGAGTTGATGGAGTATCTCAGCCTGCCCGAGAAGGAATTCCCGGAGGCATCCAAGCCGTTTGAAGCCCCGGTCATGGACCGGGACTACTTTGATGCGCTGGCCAACCGCTTCCGCTCGCCGCATCTCTGGGCCTATGAAAACGGCGAATGGAAACTCCGCCGTCGTGTCTTCGACGAGAACTGATCGCGCAGCCAGGATCGACCATGAACATCCGTCTCATCGCCCGTCTAGACGTCAAGCTCCAGCACCTGATCAAGGGTGTTCAGATGGAGGGTTGGCGGAAGATGGGCAATCCTGCCGAGCGTGCGAAGCTGTACTATCAGCAGGGCGCGGATGAACTCCTCTACATGGATGTGGTCGCCAGCCTCTATGAGCGCAACAATCTCTCCGACATCGTTCGGGAAGTGGCTCAGGAGGCCTTTGTGCCTATAACCGTCGGCGGCGGGATCGGTGATCTCAGGTCCGTCAAGCAACTGCTTGACGTTGGAGCCGACAAGGTGGCGATCAACACCGCAGCCACCAAGCGGCCGGACATCCTGCGTGAAATCTCGGACACCTATGGTGCCCAGGCAACGGTACTCTCGATCGAGGCCAAGCGGTTGCCGCAAGGCGGCTGGGAAGCCATGACCGACAACGGCCGCAACCACACCGAGCGTGACGTGATTGCATGGGCCGTTGAGGGTGCCCGCCTTGGTGCCGGCGAAATCTTCATCACGTCCATCGATCGTGACGGCACCATGAAGGGCATGGACCTCGATCTTATCGCTGCCGTGACGCGCGAGGTTGATATTCCGGTCATCGCCTCGGGCGGTGCTGCAGGCAGTGCGCATGTCGCCCAGGCCGTGGGAGCGGGCGCGACTGCGGTTTCGCTCGCCAAGGCGTTGCACACCGATGCGGTAACCTTTGGCGGGTTGCGTGAGGATCTTGCCGAGGCGTCGATACCGGTGCGGGCACACAAGTCGGAAATGGTGCAGGTATGAGCAAATCCATCGTCGTGGTCGATTATGGCATCGGCAATGTCTTTTCCGTTTGCAACGCCCTCAAGCAAGCCGGCTGTGAACCGAACCTGACCAGAAGCGCATCCGATATCCTGGCCGCCGACAAGGTCATCCTGCCCGGTGTCGGCGCTTTCGGACGGGCCATTGACGCGCTCCGCGACCTGGGTCTGGATGAAACGCTCCGCCGTTTTGTCGAAACCGACCGTCCGTTCCTTGGAATCTGCATTGGTATGCAGCTGCTGATGGACCAATCCACCGAGTTCGGTGAGCACACCGGACTGGGATTCATCTCCGGCAGTGTGGACCGCATACCTGGCACGGGGACGGATGGCGCGACGCTGCGCGTTCCCCATATCAGCTGGGGAGAGGTGCGCCCCGCTGAACAGGTTTCAGACGAAAGCTGGAACGCCACGCCGCTGGCCAATGGCGGCGAACATGATTCCTTCTACTTCGTGCATTCATTTCACTGCACCCCCGCCGATCCGGCACATCGCCTCGCGGTGGTCGATTACGGCGGCAACGCGATTACAGCGGCGGTCCGGCGTGACAACCTGATGGGCGTGCAGTTCCACCCCGAACGCAGCGGACCGGCAGGCCTGAGCTTTCTGGAGCGCTTCATAAACCTCTGAGACCTTCATAGATTGCGCGCACGTGGCAATCGCGCCCGTCATGCGGAATGTGATAAACTCGGGACTCGGACCAAAACAGGCTGGATGGCGCACAATGCTTAAATTTGCCCTCGTGGGTTGCGGCCGGATCGCAAAACGGCATTCCGAACTTCTCGGTCACAAGCAGATAGAAGGCGCACGTCTTGTCGCTGTCTGTGACATCGTGGAAGCCAAGGCTGCGGCGATTGGCCAGCAGTTCGATGTTCCTGTTTTCACCGACATGAATGAGATGATGTCGAACTGCGATGTCGACGTTGTTGTCGTCCTCACCGAGAGTGGCAATCACGCACGGCACGTCGTCGAATTGGCACAGTACGGCAAGGCCATCGTCGTTGAAAAGCCGATGGCACTGACGCTTGAGGATGCCGATACAATGATCGCGGCGTGCGAGGCCTCTGGCTCGCGGCTTTTCGTGGTCAAGCAGAACCGCTTCAACGTTCCGGTGACCAAGCTGCGCGAGGCACTTGAGGAAGACCGTTTCGGGAACCTGATCATGGGGACGATCCGGGTGCGTTGGTGCCGAGATCAATCCTACTATGACCAGGATTCCTGGCGGGGAACCTGGGCCATGGACGGAGGCGTCTTGACCAACCAGGCGAGCCATCACGTCGATCTGCTCGAATGGATGATGGGGGAGGTCGAAAGCGTCTTTGCCAAGAGTACTACGGCTCTGGTCGACATCGAAGCCGAGGATACGGCCGTTGTCCTGCTCAAGTTCAGGAATGGTGCACTTGGCCTGATCGAGGCGACCACCGCTGCGCGTCCGAAGGACCTGGAAGGTTCGATTTCGCTGCTTGGCGCCACCGGCACTGTCGAGGTTGGTGGCTTTGCCGTCAACAAGCTCAAGACTTGGAACTTTGCCGATGGCCGCCAGGAAGAAGATGGCTTCATGGAGAAATACTCCGTGAACCCGCCCAACGTCTACGGTTTCGGCCACCAGATGTATTACGAGCACGTCGTTGATTGCCTTGCCAACGGCGCCACCCAGACTGTCGATGGACGCGAAGGCCGCAAGAGTATCCAGCTCATCAACGCGATCTATGAATCCGTCGAAACCGGCAAGGAGATCTTCCTGCCGGTCAAGCCGGTTCATTCCAGGCTCGGGCGGTAGGGCGTTGGCTGCGCCGCTCATCCGAAGCAGCGGCATAGCCGCAAATGTGACCTTCGGTGAGGGTGTGACCGTCATGGAGCCCGTCAACCTTTATGGCTGCAGCATCGCCGACGGTGTTTTCATCGGCCCGTTCGTCGAAATCCAGAGCGATGTCGGCATCGGACCGCGGACGCGGATCCAGTCGCACAGTTTTATCTGTGAACTTGTCGACATCGGAGCGGACTGCGCGATTGCCCATGGGGTCGTCTTTATCAACGACCTGTTTGAAGGCGGCGGCCCGGCCCGCGGCGACAAGACGAAATGGCGCAGCACCATAATCGGCAACAATGTTTCCATTGGCAGCAACGCCACCATACTTCCCGTTCGCGTATGTGATGGTGCTGTGATAGGGGCTGGAAGCGTTGTGACACGCGACATTACCGAGCCGGGGATCTATGCTGGAAATCCCTGCCGCAAACTCAGAAACCTGCCATGATCAAGTTCCTCGACCTCAAATCGCAGTACCAAGCCATTCAGCCTGAAATCGATGCAGCCATCGCCGCCGTCATCGCCGATACGGCCTTTGTCAGCGGCCCCTACGCGAAGAAGTTCGAGGAAGAATTCGCCACCTGGCTCGGAGCGGACTGGTGCATCGGGGTCGGCAACGGAACCGATGCGCTCGAGATTGCGCTTGAAGCGCTTGACCTGCCGCCGGGCTCCGAGGTGATCGTGCCGGGCAACAGCTTCATCGCCAGTTCCGAGGCGGTGACCCGCACCGGTCTCAAAGTGGTTTTTGCCGACGTCGATCAGGGGCACTACACGCTGACGGCTGAGACCGTGAAGGCAAAACTGACGCCACGGACATCGGCCATCATGGCCGTGCACCTTTATGGCCATCCTTGCGACATGACCGAGCTCAAGGCGCTGGCCGATGAGAACGGTTTGAAGATTATCGAGGATTGCGCCCAGGCTCATGGCGCAACAAGCCACGGCAAGACTGTCGGCACCATTGGCGATATCGCAACCTTCAGCTTCTATCCGGGCAAGAATCTTGGTGCCTATGGTGATGCCGGAGCGATCGTCACCAATGATGCCGATCTCGCCGAACAGTCCCGCAAGATAGCCAATCATGGCCGCATCGCGAAATACGACCATGCCTTTGAAGGCCGAAACTCCCGGCTCGACGGCATCCAGGCCGCGGTGCTGTCAGCCAAGCTGCCGCACCTGAATGACTGGACCGAGCGCCGCATTGCCGTCGCAGAATGCTACATGACGGAACTGGCCGGCGTTGAAGGTATCGTGCTTCCGCGCCGTGCCAACTGGGCCAGGCAGGTCTACCATTTGTTTGTCATTCGCACCGATCGTCGCGACGAACTCAAGCGCTGGTTGGCCGATCAGGGCATCGAGACCGGCATTCATTACCCCGTCGCACTGACCCAGTTGCGCGCCTATGACTACCTGAACCAGGGTGGCGAAGACCTGTTTGTCAACAAGGCAGCCGGCTCTCTTTTGAGTCTGCCTATCGGCGAGCACATGAGCGAGGCCGACGTTACTACCGTCTGCAGGGCGCTGACATCCTTCTTTAGCTGACATGCTGAACGCAAAGATCCTGCGATCGGTTTTCCTGTTCACGACCACCAATGCGCTCGCGGCCGCGATGCCGCTGATTCTCCTGCCGGTTCTGACCAGGGTTCTGACGCCGGAAGATTACGGCATAGTTGCCATGTTCTCGATCGTCATCACAGCGTTCGGGTCTTTGACCGGGCTTTCCGTCCACGGTGCCGTCGGCATGCGCTATTTCGACAGGGATGAGTATGACTTCCCGCGCTATGTCGGAAACTGCTTCATCATTCTTGCCTTGACCAGCGTGACCCTGTTTGCCCTGGTGGCGGTGTTCCATGAACCGCTTGAGCAATTGACCAAGCTGCCGCGCAATTGGCTGATGATTGCCGTGGGCGTTTCGGCAGTGCAGTTCATCCTTCTCATCCGTCTCGCCATTTTCCAATCTGCAAAGAACGCGGGCTATTTTGCCGTCTTCCGGGTGGGGCAGGCCCTGGTGGATGCAACGGTGTCGATGGTGCTCGTACTGGCGTTCGCGCTGGCCTGGGAAGGTCGGCTGATCGGGATGTCTGCCGGTATTGTACTGCTTGGCTTCGCCGCCGCCATCTCGCTGTTGCTCAGCGGCTACTTCAAGCTCGTCCCCAGCAAGGCCTATATTCGCAACGCACTGAAGTTCGGCCTGCCGCTCATCCCGCATGTTCTGGGCGGGATGCTGCTTGCCACGGTTGACCGGGTGCTGATTGCCAACCTCCTGGGCGTGGCTGAGACCGGGATCTACATGGTGGCGGTCCAGATCGGTCTCGGCATCTATCTGCTCGCCGACGCCTGCAACAGAGCCATTTCCCCGTGGCAACTCGAGGCACTCAAGCGCAATGAAAGGGACATCGACCTGCGCATCGTCCGCTACGGCTTGTTGTATTTCCTCGGCCTGATAGGCATTGCTCTTGCTGCGGGAGCTGCGGCGCCATGGGTTTTGCCTTTACTCGTCGGTTCTGCCTTTGCTGAATCTGCTTCATTGATCTGGCTTATTGCTCTTGGCCAAGCATTCGGCGGCATGTATTTTTTTGTTTCCAACATTATATTCTACAGGAACAAGACATTTTCTCTTTCCGTCATCACCATTTCCTGTGGACTCTTCAACGCGGGTTTGTCATTTGTGCTTTTACAAGCGGTTGGCCTCAAGGGAGCGGCTCAAGCCTATCTGGTTGCCCAGATCTTGTTGTTCATTTCCGCATTTATCCTCTCCCAGCGCCTCAGACCGTTGCCCTGGAGAGCCGCATTTCTGGTCCATAAACGCGAGTCGTAGATGAACGAATCCCAGCAAAAGATGACGGAAGCGGAGGTCTCGACATATGTCAGGGACTTCGAACGCCGGACCGGAGTGTTTGCGGAGCGGGTAAACGGTTCTGCGGTGTGGCAGCTCATCCGCTTCGAAGTTTCTGTCAGGATCCAGGGGCTGGGCCTTGAGCGCGTCCCGGTCGGTCGACGCAGGCTGGTTGGCAGTCTTTTGCGCGGCTTCTTTCAGTTCTTCCGACTGCCGCGTTCGTCCTATTTATGCAAGACGTTCGATTCGGCCTATCGCCGTGAAACGCCGGCAGGCTTCGAGGATATCTATTTTGATGATCTCAAGTCGGTCATGCCGGACATGATCAAGGTGTCGTCATCCGACGCGGCCGGATACGAACAAAGGATCGCCAAGGCTTCCCAACCGCCTGTTTTCGATGATACGTCGGTGATCGCTCTGAGCGCCATTCTGGGGCGTCTGTTCCCGGTAGTGGTGCGCAATTCGGCCTTTGAAACAATTTCGCGCGCGATTACCAGTGAACTGGGTTTCGAAGACTATACGCCGGCGCGAATCCGCCGCGTGTACAATGTGTTCTGGTGGCGCGTCATGCTCTACCGCCTGGTGCTACGGCGCGTGCGTCCGAAGGCCGTACTCTGCCCGGATAATGGTCAGTTCGGGTTGATGAGCGCGGCACAGTATTTTGATATCCCCTACATCGAGATGCAGCACGGCGTTTTCACCCATGTTCACCCCAACGCCCTTCCTCCGGACCTGTCGGAAGATGAGGCACGGGGGCTGCTCATGCCGTCATCGTTTGCGGTCTATGGCAAGTTCTCTGCAGATGTGCTGCAAGATTCATGGCTCTACATGAACAACCGGGTGCATCCCGTCGGAGCACCTTTCCTCGAAAGGGCACGGGCTGTTCGCGTGTCGCAATACAGACCCGGCGCCGTTCCGCGCATCACGTTGAGCACACAGGGCATTGCCCGAAAGGCGCTGGGCAACTTCGTCGCGGAATTTCTCCGCCTCTGCGAGGAACAGTTCGAGCTGGTGATCAAGCTGCACCCGGCCTATGACCATGACCAGAATTTCTATGAGGAACTGTTTGGCGACGACCCGAGGGTCGTCATTGATTCCGGGGCGTCTGCCAACAGCACGCATACTTTCATTGCCCGCTCGGATTTCCACATCAGCATCTCGTCGACATGTCACTACGATGCGCTTGGAATAGGAACGCCAACCGGTATTCTTGCTCTGGAAACGCATGAATCGGTGGCTGATCTTCTCGATGTCTCGGGCGCCTGCCTGATTGAGACTCCGGCTGATCTCGCCAGGATGGTGCGGGATCGTGCCTTCGGAGTTGTGCCCGACGAAACCAGCCGGTATTTCTTCGAGCATGATTTCTCCGGAAGGGTCGAAGCGGTTCTGGCCAGCATGTCGGTGGCACCGGACGCGTCGGACAGGAACATGGTTGCGGTATGACACCCATCACCATCATTGACTACGGTACCAGCAATCTCGGCTCGATGAAAAACATGCTGAAGAAGCTCGGGGTTGCGTCGCGCTATGCGACAACGGCCGACGAAGTGATGGCTGCCGAGAAGATCATCCTGCCAGGTGTCGGAGCTTTCGATGCCGGAATGCGCACGCTGAAGGCCAGCGGCATGGTCGAGGCCCTCAATTTCAAGGTGATTGAAGAGCAGATCCCGATTCTGGGCGTCTGTCTCGGCATGCAGATGATGGGCTTGGCAAGCGAAGAGGGAAGCGAGGCTGGTCTGGGCTGGATAGATGCGCGTGCAATTCAGTTTCGCAGCCAGGATTATCCCGGCATGCGCGTGCCGCACATGGGATGGAACGAGGCACGCGGGGTGAAGTCGTCGCCGGTTCTTTCAGAGCCCCCGGAGCGCCTGCGTTTTTATTTTGCCAACTCGTACCACGTGGTCTGCGCCGATCCGGCCGATGCCCTGCTCGAGACGGAGTATGCCGGGTTTCATTTCACCTCTGCCCTTGAACGAAGCCACATTCGTGGTGCGCAATTCCATCCGGAAAAGAGCCACCGCTATGGTATGTGGTTTCTCAACAATTTCGCTTTGAAGGCTTAGAGTTGCCATGCTGACCACGCGGGTTATCCCGACATTGCTCCTCAAGCAGGGTGGTCTGGTCAAGACCACGAAGTTTGCAAAGCCGGTCTACATCGGCGATCCTATCAACGCCATCAAGATCTTCAATACGAAGGAAGTCGACGAACTGATCATTCTCGACATTTCCGCCTCCCGTGACGGCCGCCCGCCGGCATTCGAGACGATCAGCAACATCACCGCGGAATGCTTCATGCCACTCGCCTATGGCGGCGGCATCCGAACGGTCGAGGACATTCGCTCGATACTCAAGGCTGGTGTTGAAAAGGTCGTTCTCAATCATGCGGCGCTTGCCACGCCGGACCTGGTGCGCGCTGCTGCAGACGAGTTTGGCAGCCAGGCAATCATCGTGTCCATCGACGTCAAGAAGACCCTGTTCGGCGGGTTTCAGGTTCATTCCGCCAGCGGGGCCAGGGTGACTGAAAAGGATCCGGTCAAATGGGCAAGGCAGGTTGAAGCTCTGGGTGCCGGCGAGATCTACCTCACCTCGGTAGACCATGAGGGAATGATGAACGGCTACAAGCTTGATCTGGTCGAGACCGTGTGCGCCGCTGTCAGCGTGCCGGTCATAGCATCGGGTGGCGCCGGAAGCGTCGAGGATTTCAAGGCCGCCAAGCACAATGGCGCATCAGCCGTCGCTGCAGGTGCGATGTTCGTTTTCCAGGGCCGGCACAAGGCGGTGCTGATCACCTATCCGCCAAGGGATCAACTGGAGGCTGCGCTCGGCTGATGGCTGATCTCAAACGCATTTCCTATGGCGGCTTTATCGTTCTCTCGATCCTGATGTCGATGCTGGTGGGGCAGGACACAGCGGTCAGACCCTACTCGCCAGCCTATTTTGCCATAGTGCTTCCGGCACTGGTCGTGCCGCTGCTGTGGTGGAGAGGGATCGCGGCGGTGGCAGTGGGGATCGGCTGGCCGCTGCTGGTCTTCGCGCTTGTCGCTGGTGGCTGGCAGCTTGCCATGGGCGACTATCGTGCCGTTATCCAGCTGGTATTGTTCGTCTGGGTGCTGCTGTGGATATGCGCGCTTGATGTGCGTCTGAGTACCCGGGACTACATGGTCCTGTTCGCAGGATCGATCATTGTTGGCTGTATGGGCTACTTCCTCCTGGACAACAATCCATGGGGATACCTCCCGCGAATGACCTCCTCCGACTTCACGATCTGGCGGCTCTCATTTTTCCCTAGCGTTGTGTTGACCGGATTGTTCTCGCTCTTCGTGCTGATTGCGGTCGCAGAGAGCAGGGAGAGCTTTCGACTCCGGCTGTTGTCCAACATGGTAGGATTCTATTTCCTGATTTTCTCCTTCGTCAGGACCGCCATTCTGGCCGGTGCCATCTATACGCCGTTGGCAATCTGGTTCTCCAGGGTTCGGGAGAATTGGCGCGTGTTGTTCCTGGTTCCTCTGGTGCTGGTTCTGGTCATTCACGGTTCCATCCTTGTCGCCCCCCATTTTCTTGTGCATTTTCAGGACAATGAAATCGTTTCCCGGCTGTTGCTGCGTGGAAAGACGGGGCTCGACGTTCAGGATGTCTACGAGCAGATTTCACGTCCGTGGATATGGCAGAAGCATTTCGAATTTTTTCGCGACAGCCCCTACATGATGGGCCTCGGCAATTTCGACTTTTTCTCTCTGGCCGTGCCGGATCCCGAGCCGAACCAGCCGGTTCTGTCTGGTTCCGAAGCTCTTGTGACCCGTCTTCTTGCCAGCTATGGCTGGCCCGCATTGTTTCTGATCCTCTTCATGGTTGCCCGGCTCTACCAGCATGCAAAAGCCGGTGATTACCTGGGCTGCGCCATTTTCCCGGGCGTGGTGATCCTGGCCATGAACTACGGAAGCGTGCTGCACCCTTCGAACTTTCTTTTCGTGCTCTACTTTCAGCTCCTGATTCACGGGCGAAAAACCTTTGCTGAGAATGCCGGAGAGGATATGACCTCCACGAGAGCTGGTGAGCCACCCATTCGTGAGAGTATTTCCGCATGACAGTTTGCACACGTTGCATCATGGATACGACAGATCCCGACATCAGGTTCGATGCGGAGGGTGTCTGCAATCATTGCCATCGCTATGATTCCGTATCCAAAACCCGCTTGATCCCGGTGGAGGAACGCGATGAGCGGCTCAAGGCGCTGATCGACGAAATCAAGGCGGTGGGCAACGGAAAGCCCTATGACTGCGTCATCGGCGTGAGTGGCGGCGTGGACAGCACCTATGTCGCCTGGCTGGTAAAGAAGCTGGGATTGCGACCACTCGCGGTGCACCTCGACAATGGCTGGAATTCGGAACTCGCCGTCGCCAATATCGAGAAGACGCTGAATACGCTCGGCATTGATCTCTACACCCATGTGCTCAACTGGGAGGAGTTCAGGAACCTGCAGTCGTCCTTCCTCAAGGCATCAACACCAGATGGCGAGGTTCCGACCGACCACGCCATTTTCGCACTGCTCTACCAACTGGCTGCAAAGCATGGGCTCAAGCATGTCATCACCGGCACCAATGTGGTCTCGGAGGCCATCTTGCCAGAGAAATGGGGCTACGGTTATTTCGACTGGCGCTACGTCAAGGATGTGCACAAGCGCTTCGGCACGTCGCGGCTGTCGACCTATCCGCATTTCTCCCTGATCAAGCTCGCCTATTTTGTCTTTATTCGGCGCATCCGGATGGTCTCGATTCTCAACTATGTCAACTACGACAAGGCCGAGGCCATGGATGTGCTGCAGAACCAGCTCGGCTGGGTCTACTATGGCGGCAAGCACTACGAGTCGATCTACACCCGTTTCTACCAAGCCTATATACTGCCGCGGAAGTTCAAGATCGACAAGCGCAAGGCCCATTACTCCAATCTTGTGCTTTCAGGGCAGATGACCCGGGAAGAGGCCCTTGAGCAGATGAAGCTGCCGGTCTACCCGGAAAATCTGCTTGAGGAAGACCGAGAGTACACGATCAAGAAACTGGGTTTTTCCGAAGCGGAGTTCGACGCCATGATGTCGGCGCCGACAAAGACCTTCGAGGATTACAAGACCAGCCACAAGATCTTCGAAACGGCCAAGACGATGGTCAACGCGACACGGCGCTATGTCGGTTGAGCCGGCGCATGCTCGGATCAGACAGGACGGCACATCTTCCATGAAGGTCCTTTTCATCCACATCACCGGGGCCTTCGGCGGCTCGTCACGCAGCCTGACCGAGGCGGTGCGGGCGTTTCCTGGCGGCATTGAAGCCCACTTCCTGACGCCACGCGGAACCGTGGAGAGTTTCTTCGGCAAGCTCGGCAAGGTCCTGACCGTGTCCGGGCTCAGCCAGTTCGACAACACCCAGTACAGCTACTATCGTGGTTTCCGCTGGCTCGTGCTGCTGCGCGAAATCGCCCACCTGCCCGCGACATTTGCCGCGATCCGCGAAGCCCACCGGCGCTGGCCGGACATCGACCTTATCCACTTGAACGAGTTTACCGGCCTTTTGCCGATGTGGCTTGCGAAACGGCGCTACGGAGTGCCGGTTGTCGTCCATGTCCGGTCTGTTGCCCGCCTTGACCGCGGGGCGCTGCGCAGCCGCTTCGTCAACCGGGTCCTGCGCGACAATGCCGATGCGGTCATCGCCATCGATGAGACGGTCCGCCAGAGCCTGCCGGAAGATCTCCCGGTCGAAGTCATCCACAACGCCTTTACGCCAAAGCCGGCGAGCGAGCCCGACGCCGCCTTGTCCGAAAGGATCGCGCAGTTGCGCCCCGGCGCACTGCGGGTCGGCTTTGTCGGCAATCTTCTCAAGGTCAAGGGCATACAGGATCTCGTCGAGGCAGCCCGTATCGTCAAGCAGCGCGGCGGTGATGTGGAATATGTCATCGTCGGCGATGATGCCCGCCCCTCCACGTCACTCAAGGCCCGCCTGCTCCACGCATTCGGGCTTAATCAGAACATCAAGGCGCAAGTCCAGGCGAAGATAGCCGAATATGGTCTGGAAAACGATTTTCACATGCTCGGCTTCATGAGCGATATCGCCCAGGCCTACCGGCATTTCGACGTTCTGTGTTTTCCGTCCCACTTCAACGCGCCCGGTCGTCCGGTGTTCGAAGCAGCATTCTCCGCAGTTCCTGGCATCGTGGCGGTGACCGATCCGACCGACGACACGATCATTGACGGCGTGACCGGTCTGACCATTCCGCCCCACGCACCGGAGCGTCTCGCCGAGGCGATCCTTGCCTGCGCTGCCGATCGCGAAAAGACCCAGGCCATGGGTCAGCAAGCACAGGCGCTGGCGACGCGGAATTTCAGTGTCGAGCGCAATGCCGCCGAGCTCTTTGGCGTCTTTCAAAGATGCGTGGCCGCGGCGGGCAATTCCCGCCCCGACAAAGCCGGGCCTCGGCAATAGCCCTGCTGCTCTGCCTGAGCCGCTTCCGTTTGGCCATGGCAGAGCAGCGCCGGCCCCGCTGTGCTTGACTTTGTAGCGTCGGCGCGGTTTACGGGATCACCCTCCCGCCAGCGGGCCAATGTCGAAAGCAGAGAGTTGTACCCATGCAGATTGCAATTTTCGGAACCGGTTATGTCGGTTTGGTCCTTGCGGCCACGATGTCCGACGTCGGTCACGATGTAACCTGCGTGGATGTGGATGCGGAGAAGATCGCGGGACTGAAGAGGGGTGAAGTGCCGATCTACGAGCCCGGCCTCGAAGCCCTCGTGCGCGACAACCAGGCCGCCGGTCGTCTGACCTTCACCACCGATCCGGCTGTCGGCGTGGCGTCAGCGGCGATCATCTTTATTGCGGTCGGAACCCCGCCGGATGAAGATGGGTCGGCCGATCTCCGGCACGTGCTTTCGGTCGCCGAAATGGTCGGGTCGCTGATGCAGGATCCCAAGATCATCATCAACAAGTCGACGGTGCCTGTGGGGACCGCCGACCGGGTCAAGTCTGCTGTCGAGGCCCGGCTTGCCGACCGCGGTCTGGCCGATCTTGAATTTGATGTCGTCTCCAACCCCGAATTCCTCAAGGAAGGCGCGGCAGTGGCGGATTGCATGAAGCCGGACAGGATCATCCTCGGCGTCGAGACCGCCGGCGGCCGGTCGGAACAGCTGCTTCGCGAACTGTACGGGCCTTTCAACCGCAATCATGACAAGATCCTCGTGATGGATGTGCGCAGCGCCGAACTGACGAAATACGCGGCCAACTGTATGCTTGCAGCCAAGATCAGCTTCATGAATGAAATGGCGCATCTGGCTGACAAGATCGGTGCTGACATAGAAAAGGTCCGGCTGGGCATCGGATCTGATCCTCGGATCGGCTATCACTTCATCTATCCCGGTGTCGGATACGGGGGGTCGTGCTTTCCCAAGGATGTCCGTGCCCTGATCAGCACAGCCCGCGAACATGGAATTGATCCCCTGGTGATGGAGGCGGTCAACAACCGCAACAATCACCAGAAGACTCTTCTGTTCGAAAAGATCCGTGGCCGTTTCGGCAACGACCTCACAGGGCGGACATTTGCCGTCTGGGGCCTGTCCTTCAAACCCAACACTGACGATATCCGCGAGGCGCCGTCCCGCACGCTGATGGAAGCGCTGTGGGCCGCGGGGGCTCGGGTGCGGGCCTACGATCCGAAGGCGATGAAGGCGTGCCGGGAGATATATGGCGATCGTCCCGATCTGTTCCTGGCGCAGACACAGGAAGAGGCGCTGGAAGCAGCCGACGCCCTGGTGCTGGTGACGGAGTGGAAGAGCTTCCGCTCGCCTGACATGGCGGAGATTGCCGGGAAACTGAAGCATCCGGTCATCTTCGACGGCAGGAATGTTTTCGATCCTGCCATGGCCGCCGGCTATGGGCTGGAGATAATCGGTATCGGACGCTCCAGCCGGATGCAGACCGAAACGCCGTAACCGGCCAACCCTGCGATTGAACGTGCCCGAGCCAGGGATCTCGAGGAAAGCTGTCTGGCGCTCAGGTGGGGGTCACCTCGCCGGTAGCGACACTTCCACCATGGTCCGGTAGCCTCAGTCGAGCATTTCCGGCTGGGTGCCGTCGAGCGCCTGCCGCACATAGCTCACCTTCATCAGCAGCTCACTCAGCTCGGCGTCATTCAGACGCGTGGTGTTGTGCGAATTGTACTCTTCCAGCTGGTTGAGGCGCGCCTCGCCTTCCTCCACAAAGATCGAGTAGTTCAGGTCCCTGCCATCTGCGGGGATCCGGTAATAACCACCCAGATCATCGGCGATGGCAAACTCTTCGCGGCTCAGCAGCACTTCGAAGATCTTTTCACCGTGCCGCGTGCCGATTTCGTGGATTGGATGGTCGGGCTTCTTGAAAAGGTCCGTTATGGCTCTTGCCAATACCGCAACCGTGCTTGCCGGGGCTTTCTGCACAAAGATGTCCCCGTTGCGACCATTGGTGAAGGCGTAAATCACCAGCTCCACCGCCTCTTCAAGGGTCATCATGAACCGGGTCATGTCCGGATTGGTGATGGTGATCGGCTTGCCGGTGCGGATCTGCTCGATAAAGAGCGGGATGACCGAGCCGCGTGACGCCATGACGTTGCCGTAGCGTGTTCCGCAGATCACTGTCTGTTCAGGATCCAGATTGCGGGAGGCGGCAACCATGACCTTTTCCATCATCGCCTTGGAAATGCCCATGGCGTTGATCGGATAAACCGCCTTGTCGGTGGAAAGGCAGACCACCCGCTTCAACCGGTGGGTGATCGCTGCTTCAAGCACGTTTTCGGTACCCATCACGTTGGTCCGGACGGCTTCCATCGGGTGAAATTCGCAGGATGGGACCTGTTTGAGCGCAGCGGCATGAAAGCAGTAGTCGACCCCGCGCATGGCCCGCTCGACGCTTGCCAGATCGCGCACATCGCCCAGGTAGAACTTGAGTTTGGGATGATTGAAATGCTTGCGCATGTCATCCTGCTTCTTTTCGTCCCGGCTCAGGATGCGGATCTCGCGGATGTCCGTATCAAGAAAGCGCTTGACCGTCGCGCGGCCGAAGGAACCGGTCCCTCCGGTAATCAACAGCACCTTGTCTGCAAACATCCGTAATTTCCTTGAATCTGACTGGTCGGACTTGTCCTGACCGTGTGATGCCCGGTCGACGGAAAACCGTCAACCCGTGCAGCCCGATATGTGGCCTGGTGCAAGCCGGCAAAACCGCCGGTCACTTGCCTTCTGCCAGCTCCGCGATCATCTCGGGCCAGGACGGAGGCGTGTAGCCGAAGTAATCCCGAAACCGTGTTGAATCGAGGCTTCGGTCGATCTTCACGGTGGTGTCGGGAACCACCTCGATTTCAGAATGCAGGTGCTGCTTTATCAGGAGAAGCAGGGAATGCTTGTCTATGGGTTCGCTCGATACCTGGAACATTCCCCGGGCCTCCGTCCTTGTCTGAAGCACCATCTCGATGATCCGCGCCATTTCGATCGTGGTGAACCCGGAAAAGATCGCATTTTGAAATCCCTTGACGGTTCCCTGCTGCGCCAGCACCCATTCCAGCAGGCTGGATTTGCGGCTCAATTCGTGTCCGATGATCGACGTCCGCAGCGTAATACAGCCGTCGTCGTCCACTTCGCCGAGGAATTTCGACCGCCCGTAGAGATCCTCCGCATCAGAGATGTCGGAATCCACGTAGTTGCCCTTGCTCCCCGAGAAAACACAATCCGTACTCATGTGGACCAGCCGGGCACCCGCAACACGGCACAGCACGGCCAGCCGGTGCGGCAGCAGCGCATTGATTTCAAGGCTAAGGATCGACTGCTTGGCGGAAGGCCGCTGCTTGATGATTCCAACACAGTTTATCACGGCATCGGGCTGAAACTGCGCCATGACTTCGCTGACCCGATCGATGCTGCGAACGTCGATGCCGAAGAACGAGTTGTCTTCGCTAAACAGCCCGTAGCTGTCGTAGCTGGATTTGTCCTGGCGCAAGGTCACCGCCACCTGGTGGCGCGGGGACAACTGCTTGAGTATCTGATGGCCCAGCATGCCGTCGCCGCCCAGTACAAGTATTCGCATGTCCCTCTCCATTCCTGTCCGAAAAATCATCACCGTGTGTGATGGTCGGCCGCACGGGTGCTCTTTTCCGCGCGGAACCATTCAACCAGCTGATCAAAAAGCGTGTCCATGTTGTAGTTTTTTTCCATGTAGGCGCGGCCCCGCCGGCCCATCTCCGCCCGCTCGTCCGGGCTTTTGGTTGCAAGCTCGGCGATCGCGGAAGCCAGCGCTGCCGGGGAACCCGCGTCGACGCCTATACCGGCGCCGCTGTCGCTGACGATCTTTTTCACATCACCGCTGACACAGGAGACGATGGGCCTGCCGGCAGCGAGATAGGATTGCAGCTTGGCCGGTACGGTCACTGCAAAGGCGGGTTCGTCGCGCAGGGAAATGAGTAGCGCGTCGGCCTGCCGGTAGAATGCCGGCATTGTGGCGGATGGAAACCTGCCCAGGCAATGAAAGGTCTCTGACAATCCGAGTTTGGCCGATTGTTCGCGCACCCAGTCGAGCTTGTGGCCGTCCCCGACTATGACGAACTGGATGTCCTTGCGGTCCCTGAGCAGCTCTGCCGCGCCCACCACCGTTTCGAAATCCTGGGATGCGCCGACATTGCCGGCGAAAACCACCTTGAAGCCCTGGGGCAAGACAGGGAGGCCGGCCTCGTCGATCGGCACCGTGTCCTTGCGCAGGTCTTCCCATTGCGGAAACCATCTGACCTCGCGCTGTTCGCCGGCAACGCGGCGGATCGAGGTCTCGAATCCCTGCGACGTTGCCAGGATGACATCACTGCCCGCATAGACCCTGCGCGCGAGCCAACTTGCCACCTTGTCGGCGAATGGTGAGTTCAGCATGCCCGAGGCTGAAAGGCTTTCCGGCCAGAGATCGAGGACCCACAGGAACATCGGCGCCCTGGTCTTCCAGGCGGCCACCATGGCGGGAAAACCGACGGTGACGGGTGAGATCTCGTAAACGAACACGGCGTCGTAACGCTTTGCCAGACGAAACAGCGCCACCATGCTCGCCGTCAGCGCAAAGCTGAAATAGTTGAGCACAAGCCCGATCTTGCTTTTCCGGCCGCGCGGGATGAGCGGTGCGCGGATGACCCGCACGCCCTTGTGCGTTTCGGTCCACGGGCCGCGCCAACCATGCGTGGGAAATATACTGCCGGTGGGATAGTTGGGCAGCCCGGTTAGCACGGTGACATCATGACCGCGCTCGACAAGCCCGACGGCAAGCTCGTTCAGCCTGATATCCTCGGGCCAGAAATACTGGCTGACGATCAGGATGTCGAGTTTGTCCCCGGCGGGCGCTCCGGCATCCATGGTCAGTTCGCCATGTCCGTCTTGAGCCATGCCATGTAGTCCCGCAACCCGGCTTCGAAGTCGGCCGAAGGCGAAAAGCCGAGCGAGTCGCGCGCCGCCGAAATGTCGGCCAGTGAATCGCGCACGTCGCCGGGGCGCGGCGGGCCGTACTCGACGCTGGCCTTGATGCCCGAAACTTCCTGCATCATCTCGATGAGTGCATTGATGGTGATACGGGTGCCGCTGCCGAGGTTGAAGGCGCCCGAGACACCCTCCGCAAGTCCGGCCTGGTAGTTCGCCTGGGCGACATCCTGGACATTGACGAAGTCGCGGGTCTGCTCACCGTCGCCGAACACCGTAATCGGTTCGCCGCGCAGCATTCTGTAGGCGAAGATCGGGATGACGTTGCCATAGGCGTCAAATCGCTGATTGATCCCGTAGACATTGAAATAGCGCAGGGCCACCACGCCGATCTCGTAGAGTTTCGAATAGCTCAGCGAGAATTTCTCCTTGAACAGCTTCGACGCGCCATAGGGACTGTCCGGATCGATCGGATGGTCTTCCGTTATCGGCAGGGTTTTCAGTTCACCGAAAATTCCGGCGGATGAAGACACGACCACACGGCCGACACCGGCCTTGCGGGCGGCTTCCATCAGGGTGACAGTGCCCATCACATTGATGTCTGCATCGAGCTGAGGGTCATCGATCGACCGCTTGTTGCCGACTGCGGCAGCAAGATGGAACACGACATCGCAGCCTTCGACAGCAGCCTCCACTGCCTTGGGATCGCGGATATCGGCTTCCATGAAGCGGATCGCCGGATCGAAATCCAGATTGCGGCGATAACCGCTCAGCAGCGAATCGATCACCACCACCTCGTGCCCGTGAGAACGAAGGAGCCGGCACAGGTTTGATCCGATGAAGCCGGCGCCTCCGGTGACGAGTGCTTTCATGATGTTGGTGTCCTTTGCAGTTCGATCTGATCCCGCCGCGCTCGCGGCATTCCCGTTTGAATGAATTGGAAACCGTCCTATTTGGCAACCCGGTCTCCGTTGCCGCTTCCCAGCGCCGTAGCAATGATGATCTTGAGATCCAGCAGCAGTGACTGGAGTGCCAGGTAGCGCGCATCCAGGTTTGCCAGTTTATCGGGGTCGCTCATGTCCACACCATTGACCTGTGCCAGGCCGCTGATTCCTGGCTTCAGCGCAAGCACACCCAATCGGCGCCGGGCCTCGACGAGTTCGCGCTGAACCGGAAGGCAGGGGCGTGGCCCGATAAGGCTGATTTCGTTGCGGAAGATGTTGATGATCTGCGGCAATTCATCCAGCTTGAGTTTGCGCAGCAAGGCGCCAAGGCGGGTCACGGAACTGGCGCTGACTTCATGGGTGCCCAGATGCGCAGTCCCTGTCTGCATGGTCCGGAATTTGTAGCAAGTGAAGGGTTTTCCGTTCCTGCCGACCCGCTCTTGAGCAAAAATACCCGGACCTTTCGATCCAGTCTTCACCAGTGCCCAGATGATGAGCAGCAACCACCAGAACAACACCGTGACGATCAGTGCGAAAGCCAGATCGAGGCTCCGCATGATCAGTCCATAGACCGGATTGCCGGATTGCCCATCGCTGACGATGGCCGGTTCGGCCAGTGCAGGAGAATCCCGGCTGTCCAGGGATCTGACCACTTCAGCGATACGGTGTACCGAAACGGTGGGTTTGAGCGAAGCGATCGCGCAGAAACCGATGCGGGCGAGGGGGGATGGAAGCTTCGCAAGGAAGGTCAGCCGGTCTGAAAAATCCGGATTGTAGACATAAGGCAAGAAGAGGTTGACGATCCTCATGCCTTCGACCTTCGCCAGTGCGGTTGCCGCGTTTCGCTTGCTGATCGCGTAGGGCGAGGTGTTGGCTTGATCAAGAGCATGCGTGGATGAGAAATTCACGAAGGTCCCAATACCGGCGTCGCGCGCGAGCGTGGCTATCTCCAGTGCACCGTCGACATTGACCTGCAGAAAGGTCTCAAGCGGTTCACTGGACGTGTTGTTTAAGACTGCCAGATGCAGCAGAACTGTGTAGCCTTTGGCCTTTTCCGCGAGCTCGGTGTAATCGCAGCACGTACAGCCGGGAAACACGTGGCTGATTTTTGCCTTGTCCCGCCCGGCCAGCAGCAGATCCGCGCCACTCTCCTGCAACAGCGGAACAAGGTTCCGGCCCACATATCCGGTCGCGCCCGTAATGACGAATTTCACGTGTGGCACCCCTCTGGCTGCGAAAAGCTCATCGCAAGCCTCGCCTGGACCAATCAGGCCTTCTCACTTTCGAGGATCTGGCCACGCCTGCGGAGACGCTTGTAACGGTTGTATTGTCTGGCAAGGGCAAGACCTTCGAATAACCAATGGCTCGTGAGGCAAACCTGTCAACGCGATTTTGATGCTTGATCGCGGCAGACCAATATCCGTTGCATCAGCTTGCATCAACAATTTTCCTTGCTTGGGCCATTCCGATGCGGCGGTGATCGCGTAGTGAGCAACAATTATAGCAGCGCAGTTTCTCACCTCTCAGGTTTTTTCCACTCGGCTTCCGGCACGCCACGACGCTTGAGGCGGAGGGCGAGGCCAATGGATACGCCGGTTCCGATGGCGACAGTCAGATCGACAAGAACCGTCAGCACCAGCGTCAGGACGAGGAGCAGGATGTCGCTTTTCTTGCCGCGTGCATATTCGGCCCATTTGTGCGGTTCGGTCATGTTCCACGCCGTGACAACAAGAATGGCTGCAAGTGCGGGCATGGCCAGATAGCTGGCCAGTGGCGCAGCAAACATCATGACCAGCAAAATCACCGCAGCATGGACAAGCCCTGCCACAGGTGTCTTGCCGCCGGCCTTGATATTTGTTGCGGTGCGCGCAATCGCACCGGTCGCGGGGAGGCCTGTGAACAGCGCGGAGCCGATATTGGCGATGCCCTGGGCTGTGAGTTCCGCATTCGGCCTGTGCCGGCCTTCGATCATCTTGTCGGCAACCATGGCTGAGAGAAGCGATTCAACCCCGGCAAGAAAGGCAATGACAAAGGCAGACGGAAGCAGCTCGAGCATGCGCGCGGGGGAAAGATCCGGCAATTGCGGCCACGGCATCTGACTGGGGAGTTCGCCAAAACGAGAGCCTAGCGTATCAACCGGCAGCACCATCAGCGCCACGAGTGCAGATCCAACCCCGACGGCCACGATAAGGCCGGGAAAGCGGGGGGCTATGCGCCGTAGCAACACGATCAGGATGAGCGTGACAATCGCAATGGCAAAAGTCGCCGGGCTGAATGTATCCCGCGCTTCCCACAGCACCGGAATTTTCTCCAGAAAATCTGCCGGATCCCTGTCTACGGTCAGCCCGAGAAAATCTTTCAGCTGGCTCGTGGCGATGATGATGCCGATGCCGATGGTAAAGCCGTTCACCACGGCCTCCGGAATGAAAGCGATCAGGTTTCCGGCCCGGAAATAGCCGCCAACCAGCAGGATGATGCCAGCCATGAATGTCGCCAGCACAAGCCCGTCATAGCCATGCTGGGCGATCACGCTGAAGACAACGACGATGAAGGCTCCGGTCGGCCCGCCGATCTGGACCCGACTGCCACCAAACAGCGAAATAAGAAATCCGCCCACGATGGCGGTGACGATGCCTTTCTCCGGACCAGCCCCGGACGCAATCGCGATGGCCAGACTGAGTGGCAGCGCGACCATGGCAACGGTTGCCCCTGCCAAGAGGTCGCTGACGAAAAGCTGCCAGCTGTAGGTCTGAAGTGTGGTGAGGATCTTAGGTTGGCGCATGTCGAAAACCCATTGCTAAAATTGCCAGATTTCAGCGGCGTGATCGTCGGCAGGGCTGTCGGCGGTCGCCGTCGCGACGGAGATGTAGTTCAGATCGGCTTTGCGGATGAAGCGGTCGGGTTTTTCAGTCTGACCCCGCGTCCACCGGTGTCGCTGCGGGCATAATCCCCGATCAATTCTATGCCTGCCTTGTCCAGAGCCTCGGCTACCTTGGTCAGCGTGTCGATGATGCCGCGGACGTTGCCGTCACTGGCTTCCATCCGCTGGATTGTCGGCAACGACACGCCGGCCATCGCGGCAAGCGTTTTCTGGTCGATTCCAAGAAGCGCCCGGGCGGCGCGCAGCTGGGATGCGGTGATCATGATCCGGCTCTCGTGCGTCGATGCTGAATGGAAGTGCATTAAACCCCCAATAGTTATGTGTCAAACATCAATCATGATGCATTATCGTTCTCCCGGGCTGAGAGCTTGGGTGAGCAAACGCCAGGGAGCGCCTGCCATGCGGTATTGAAGGGTTCTCAGATTGGCGCAGCGTCGTTCAGCCTGCGCTTTTCCGATCGGGGGGTCACGAAAGTTACTCTGTCGATGCAGGGTCTTCGCGTTGAGCGCTTGGATCCTGATGTTGCGCAGGTCCCCATTCAAGCCGCTTGTAGTCAAAACCGTATTCGAGCGTCGGCTTGACGATGCGAAAATAGGGCGACAGGTCGAAATCCCGTGGGGCGAACAGCGAATGATGCCGGATGTGCAGGATCTCGCGGCGCGAATAATCCGAATCGGCGTGCTGCCGTCCGGGCGCCAGCGTCACTTCGGGAAGTATCGGGTACTGCACTGACTGGAAGGCCTGGGCGATCATTGACGAACAGATGGCACGGGTCGGGTCACCTGAGCCGAAAGCGATCATGCGGCGGCGCCACCGCACCGGAATCGGCGGTGTCGGAATGAAATAGCGCAGCATGTCGAAAATATTCTTCATGTCGTAGCGAACCCCAAGCCGCTCGACCATGTAAGTCACGACGGCTGCCCGGTCCTCCGGTGTCAGGCCGACCGGCCGGCAGATCCTGGTGTTGAAACGGGCGTATTTGGACAGGGGAACGGCAACACAGCCTTCGCCAAGATTGACCTCGACCAGCTGCGGGTACTCGGCTTCGGACCCATTTTCAGGATTCAGGGCGGCCCCGACATAAAGCGCTGCATGCGACCACGTCGACTGGGTCAGATACTTGATGGCCGCAGAGACTTTCTGGTTCCCTTCCACCAGCACGATGTCTCCCGGCTGAAGCGTGCGTGACAGGGTCTCGGCATCAGACGGCGTGTAAGGCTCGTATCCGGGGTTGGTGGAATGCAGCCGTTTGGCCAGAAACCGCCCGAGGCGATCCAGCAGGCTGTCTTTCATGTCGCGCGCTTCGGTCATCGCCAGAGACTTGGCTTGTGTCCCTGTGAGGATCAACCCGCGAAGGGGCGTTTTTCCGATTTTTTACATCTTGAAAAGCGCATGCGTAGTTTGTAGTTTAGAATTATTCTAATAAGGATCAAGTCATGCTGTCGCGCATTCTGGGTTTTAGCCGTCGCCCCTTCGGCTCTCTGTCGGAGCAGGAAATTCTGGCGCTCGCCATATCGTCCGAAGAAGATGATGCGCGCATATACCTCGCCTACGCCGATCACCTCCGGCAGGACTACCCGCAGTCTGCAAAGGTGTTCGAGGACATGGCAGCTGAGGAAAGCGAGCATCGTGCGCGGTTGATCGAACGTCACAAGACGCGGTTCGGCGACCGCATTCCTCTCATCCGTCGCGAGCATGTTCGAGGGTTTTATGAGCGCAAGCCGGATTGGCTGATGAAGAACCAGTCCGTCGACCGGATTCGCCAGACCGCCGAGGACATGGAGGCTCAGGCGCACAATTTCTACCTCGCAGCGGCAGGCCGTGCGGAGGACGCGGACACACGAAAACTGCTCGGGGATCTGGCGCTGGCAGAGAAAAGCCATGAATCTCTTGCCCGCAAACTGGGTCTGCAGCACACGCCCGAAGACGTGAAGGCCGAAGAGGCAGAGACTGATCGGCGCAAGTTCATTCTGACCTATGTCCAGCCCGGACTGGCAGGATTGATGGATGGGTCTGTGTCCACGCTCGCGCCAATCTTCGCCACCGCTTTCGCCACAGGTGACACCTGGACAACCTTTCTGGTCGGATTGTCGGCATCCGTCGGCGCCGGCATCTCGATGGGCTTCACCGAAGCGGCGCATGACGACGGCGTGATTTCCGGGCGCGGTTCACCCGTCAAGCGCGGTCTGGCGTCTGGCATCATGACGGCGATCGGCGGCCTTGGTCACGCGCTTCCGTATCTGATCCCAGATTTTACCATTGCCACCTCCGTTGCCATCGCCGTGGTCTTCGTCGAACTCTGGGCCATTGCCTGGATCCAGAACCACTGGATGGACACGCCGTGGAGCCGGGCGATCTTCCAGGTGGTCCTGGGCGGCGCGCTGGTTTTTGCCGCCGGCCTTTTGATCGGCAATGCCTGACATCGCTAACGGCGGCGGGCCTGCGAATGCGTTTCCATGCGGTTGCGGACCATTGATCGAACACGGCACGCGATAATCGCGCGCAGCCGCCTGTATTCGCGTCCGCCGGGTTCGCCGCAGGTTCATTGGAAAACGAAAAGCATGATTTTCACGCCATTGTTGTATTATACCCTTCCGGCGTGTGAGTTGCCAAGCGCTGGGGGGTGTGCCATTGAACGTGGTATCGGATGTGGGATTTCGATAGTAAATTGACCATCAAGAAGAGACTTTGAACATGATCCGTGAGGCGATCCACTGGCTTGCTGCGAGAAATCGGCGTTGTAAGCAAGTCATTCTTGTCATCATTGATTTGGTCTTGTTCTCCGGCGCGGTTTGGCTGGGCTACTCGCTGCGGTACAACGCGCTCTATAGTCCGACGTTTATTCAGGCGCTGCTCATGTTGGCCGCACCGGCCATCGGCATTCCGGTCATGTACACCTTCGGGCTGTATAGCTCGGTCACCCGATATGTTGGTGAACATGCGCTTTGGACCATCTTCAAGGCGGTCGGGCTGACCGCCATCTTGTGGGCGGTTGTAGCCTATGTAGTACGGCTCGAGGGGTCCGCGACCGTCCCGCGAACGGTCCTGGTGTTGTTCTGGCTCCTGTCGCTTTTACTGATTTCCGGGTTTCGTTACATCTCGCGGTGGTTGATTCTTGAATTCACTCGTGAGCGTACACCGCGAAGAAATATACTGGTGTACGGTGCGGGCGATGCCGGGCGACAGATTGCGGCGACGCTGACGCAGAGCAGCAACAGAATTGCGATCTTTCAGGTTGATGACGACCCGACAATGTGGGGGGCCACCATTGGTGGCATCAGGATCGGTAACCCTGCGGACATTGAGCGCCTGATTGAGCGGCAGTGTATCAGTGAAGCTATCGTTACCATGCGCAGTGCCAACACCGCCCGACGGGCAGAAGCTGTCGAACGGTTGAGCAATCTTGGCTTGCGGGTTCGCATCCTTCCGGCATTTGTCGATATCGCCGACGGCAAGCACACGGTCGATTTGATCCGTGATGTCGAAATCGGTGATCTTCTGGGCCGCGATGCCGTGCCGCCCGAGTTCGGACTGATGGAAGCCAACACCCGCGACAGGGTGGTGCTGGTGACAGGAGCCGGCGGTTCGATCGGATCCGAATTGTGCCGCCAGCTCAGTGCGGTCGGGGTTTCCAAGCTTGTCATGCTGGATTCGAGCGAGTTCGCGCTTTATCAGATCGACCGGGAGCTGACCAAGCAGGCCGGCCTCGAAAAGATAGCCGTGCTCGGCTCCGTCGATGATGCGGCCCTGGTGCGCCGTGTGATGCGGGACCACGCGGTTCAGACAGTGTTTCATGCCGCCGCCTACAAGCATGTGCCGCTGGTTGAGGCGAACCCGTTTGAAGGCATCAAGAACAATGTCTTCGGTACCTACAACGTGGCTTCCGCTGCTTATGACAGCGGAGTTGAGGTCTTCGTCCTGATCTCGACGGACAAGGCTGTCAGGCCTTCGAGCGTCATGGGCGCCTCGAAGCGTGTTGCCGAACTGATCGTCCAGGACTTTGCCGAGAAGGCCCGCCAGGCTGGCACCGGAAAGGTTTTCTGCGCGGTCCGCTTCGGCAACGTGATCGGGTCCAGTGGCTCTGTCATTCCGCTGTTCAAGGAGCAGATCCGCAATGGCGGGCCGATCACGCTGACCGATTCGGAGACCACGCGCTATTTCATGTCCATCGAGGAAGCTGCGCAGCTGGTTATCCAGGCCGGCAGTCTGGCGCGCCGTAATGACGAGAGCAGCCAGTTTCCCGGGCGGATCTTCCTCCTCGATATGGGCAATGCCGTCCGGATCCGGGATCTGGCAGTCAAGATGGTTCAGCTGTCCAATCTGACGCTGTGTGACGACACCAATCCGAATGGAGACATCGCCATCCGGGAAATCGGCTTGCGCTCCGGCGAAAAGCTGCATGAAGAGCTCTATTTTTCCGTTGAGGCGGCGCAACCGACGTCGCATCAGCGTATCTCGGTCGCCATGGAATCCGCTCCCGAGGGCCTGGACATCGTCCAAGTGTTTGAGGAGCTGCAGATCCTGACAGCCCGGGAAGACCATGCTGGTCTCGTGGAATTCCTGCGCCGGGTTGCAGGTATGGGTCTCCAGGCAAAATGACCTGCCGGGCCTGTTCTGCTCGCCGGAGCCGACACGGCCGGTGGCATACCGATCCTCGGGCACCTGGACCCCGGAAGCGCCACACCATTCATACGGCGTCGTCCGCCTCAACACATCGGCAGGCCCCGTGAACCATCCGACCCGTGCTGTTGAGCCCATGTCCTTGCTGATTGGCGTGTCGATGACGATCGGCTATGGCACGCTCTATTATCCGTTCGCCATCCTCGGACCTGAAATTGCCCGGGCGCAGAGCTGGAGCAACAGTTTCGTGTTCGGAGTGTTCTCCGCGGCACTGCTGACCAGCGCGATTACCGCCTCGCTGGTGGGGAGGGCCATGGATCGTTTCGGAGCCCGTCCGGTGATGGTGGCGGGCTCATGTCTGGCAGCGCTGACGCTGGCAAACCTGTCGTCCATCAACACCATGGCAGGGTTCGTCATTGCCATGTTGCTGATCGAATTCTCGGCGCGCATGGTTCAGTATGAAACCGGCTTCGCTGCCTTGACCGCCCTTCACGGCCGCTATGCCCGGCGGCCCATCGCCCATGTAACCCTTGTGGCAGGATTTGCCTCAACCGTGTTCTGGCCTTTGATTCACTGGTTGCTGGGCTTCATGGACTGGCGCGGCGTCTGTCTTGTTCTGGCGGCGATCAACCTGCTTGTTGCGCTGCCGATCCACATCATGATCCCGCGTGCGAACAGGCCGCGGGTCAATTGCGATCCGGCGGAACGGTCGATCCGGGATCCGGGCTTGCTGGCCCCGGGCAATCGCAAGGCCGCCTTTGGCGCCATGGCCGTTGCATTTGCCGGCGGCAGTTTCCTGATGTCGGCCGTGCACACGTCGTTTTTCCTGATCCTGCAGGAGATGGGCCGCGCAGCCGCCCTTGCGGCCCTGGCAGGCGCGGTCATCGGCCCGATGCAGGTTGCCGCAAGGCTGATAGAAATGCTCACCGGCGAGCGGGTGTCGTCCTCGGTCGTCGGAGTAATCTCGAGCACGACGCTGCTGCTCGGGCTCGGCTGTCTGGTGGCCGGGCTCTGGTTCGAAGGGGAGTTGATCGTCATTGTCTTTGCCATCAGCTTCGGCATCGGCCAGGGGTTGAACTTCATCGCCCGCGCAATCTTGCCGGCCCGTTTGTTTGGCACAGACGGCTATGGCACCCTGACCGGCAAGCTTGCGACATTGCGGCTGTTTGCGATGGCGGGCGCCCCGGTCTCCACGGCCCTGGTTCTTAGTCACGCCGGGATCGGGATGACTTTCGCCTTCTTGATGCTGGTGGCCGCGATAAGCGTTGCAGCTTCGTGGGCCTTGGTTGTGATCGAAAGAAGCGCCAATGCCTCAACCTTGGCCGCGTCGCCGGGCTGACCGGCAAAGCAAGCGTATGCCCATCATTTCAAAGCGTTACAGGACCTTTGCGCATCCGATTTGATGCGCGGTGCTGGAAAGAACGGGCGAGGTCGGAAAGAGGCTGGGGTCCGTTACTTGAGTGCGCCAACCAGAACGTCTTTGCCGTTCTCGATTGTGACCCAGCGGCCGGAATTGGTCGACGCCTGGCGCTTTAGGTAGCTGTAGGGCGTCTTGCGCCAGCTCTTGACCTCGTCGACCAGGTTGTCGAGCACGAAATCACCTTCGGAGGTTCGCAGTGTCAGCACCGCGTGGCCTTCGCCATCCGGTTTGCGCACCACGGTGATCAGCACATCCGATGGTGAAAACCCGCGCTCGATCAGCATGTGCCGCTTGAGCAGCACATAGTCTTCGCAATCGCCGGCGATGGTCGGATAGGTCCAGACTTCTTCTTTGCCGAACAGTTCCAGGTCTGTCTTCGGCATCACCGAGAAATTGACCGCACGGTTGATTTCCCGGATCACGTCCCAGCCGTAATCAGTGACCTTCGGCGCGGCGCCCGAGCCTTTGACCGGCTCGCATTCGGCGCTGAATTTCTTGCAGAATTCGTAATGGCCGATGGGCTGCGAGGTGATCCGGCCCACCTGCATCGACAGGCCCGAGGCAAAGGCTCCCGTCGGCAACACGATCGATGCCAACAGGGCAATCATTGCCCGCTTTGCTCGTCCCGGTCCAAACAACATCGCCGGTCTACTCCACGCCGTACCATTACGTTAACAAAGAGTTAATGTCGTATGGGCTGAAGAGTCAATTGCGCGGTCGATGTCTTGTCATGACATGGTTACCAGCCGAGGCTTTTCGATCACAGCCTAGCCGTGCGGCACGGCTTGCAGCCTCAGCGCGGTATTCCATGAAACCGATTGTGAAGGCGCCGGAAACGCCTCGGCAGGCCGGTTGCTGAAAGGTTGAACTGACCCGGACCGCCGGTCAGAACTTCTCGGCGATCCCGTCAACGGCTGCGAGAATGCGGGCGATGTCCTCGTCGCGCGACAGCCGGTGATCGCCGTCCCGGATGAAGGTGAGCGTGACATTGTCCGAGGGCAGATGCTCGAGCAATCGCAAGGCGTGACCCCACGGCACATCCGGATCAGCCATGCCCTGGATGACGTGGACTGGCGCCCCGGTGTCGATCAGCCCGTCGAGAACCCGGTTCTTGCGCCCGTCTTCGAACAAGGCCCTCGTAAACACGTTGGGGTCCGGACCGTAAGGTGTCGGTTCCTCGTAAAATCCGTCACGCTCGAGTGCCGCGCGTTGATCATCAGTGAGCTCCGGCTCCATCAGTTCCAGCGTGAAATCCGGCGCCGGCGCGATCAGAACCAGGCCGGCCACCCGATCGCCCTGGCCGCGGGTGTTGAGTTCCTGCACCATGCGCAGCGCGATCCAGCCGCCCATCGAAGAGCCGACCAGGACCTGCGGCCCGGTGGTGTAGTGCTCGAATGCCGCCAGGCTCTCCTCCAGCCAGCGCGAGATCGTGCCATCGCGAAAGCTGCCGCCGGAAGCCCCGTGGCCGGAATAGTCGAACCTCAGGCAGGCCTGCCCCTTGCGGCCGGCCTGCTGGCACAGCGCTTCGGCCTTGGAGCCGGTCATGTCGGAGCGATAGCCGCCGAGCCAGACGACACCCGGCAGCCCCGCGCCCTGTGGCGTTGCCGTGCGGGTCAGGGCCGCAATGGATCGCACGTCCTCGCCCTTGCCCACATCGAGTTTGCTGGCCACCGGTTCCGTCATGTTGGTTTAACTCCTGTTGTCTCGTTTGGGCGCCTTTTACAAGATTCGCGGGCCCTTTACCGAGCCTATGGTGATTTTTTCGCAAAGCCATGCTATTGACACCGGCCAGCTGATGACGACATTGCGCCTGAGACAGACATACTCGCGCGCAGCAACTGGCTGAACCCGTACGAGTTAATCAGGAGACCAAAGCCATTCGCAGACCATTTAGAGCGCCGCCAACCGTAAACGAAGGCCCCCGCGCAAACCAAAATATCCGGGCCCCGCAGGTCCAGCTTATTGACGCCGAAGGCCAGAACCACGGCGTTGTGCCGACCGAGCAAGCGTTGGCCATGGCCGAAGAAGCTGGCCTCGACCTCGTTGAGATCAATTCCGCGGGCGACGTGCCTGTTTGCAAGATCGTTGATCTTGGCAAGCTGAAATACGCATCGCAGAAGAAGGCCTCCGAGGCGCGCAAGAAGCAGAAGACCGTTGAGGTCAAGGAAATCAAGATGCGTCCCAACATCGACACGCATGATTATGACGTGAAGATGCGGGCCATGAACCGGTTCTTTGATGAAGGCGACAAGGTCAAGGTGACCTTGCGCTTCCGTGGCCGTGAAATGGCCCATATGGAACTCGGCATGAAGCTGCTTAACAAGGTCAAGGACGACACCCTCGAGATCGCCAAGGTCGAGGCAGAGCCCAAGCTTGAAGGCCGTCAGATGATGATGGTACTTGCTCCGAAGTAACAGCCCCGATCGCCTGATGCAGACCGGTCCGGCTGATGCTGGGGCCGGTTTTTGCTTTTTGCGGACAGAATCATCGCAACGCCCGTTGCGCTTTTGTCAGGCTGAAGCTATAAGGCGCCCGTTCAAACCGGCCGGCAGGGCATGCCGAGGCGGTTTCCAACGCTAGATGAAAAAGAGGTCTTCTCCTTTTCATCTCACCCAACAAGAAATGACCTTGCAGTGCCACAGCGGCACCCTCGGGGTCTGATAAGGAGTAGCGAAATGCCCAAGATGAAGACGAAGTCGTCTGCCAAGAAGAGATTCAAGATCACTGCGAGCGGCAAGGTCCTCGCGGCAGCCGCTGGCAAGCGCCACGGCATGATCAAGCGGTCCAACAAGTTCATTCGCGACGCACGCGGCACCATGGTTCTGTCCGAGCCTGACGCCAAGATCGTCAAGAAGTTCCTCCCCAACGGCCTGTAAGCAGAGCCGGGACCAGCGTTTTAAGGATATCATGATATGGCACGCGTAAAACGGGGCGTCACCGCCCATGCAAAACACAAGAAGGTTCTGAAGAAAGCCAAGGGCTTTTACGGACGCCGCAAGAATACCATCCGCGCCGCGAAGGCTGCCGTCGACAAGTCGATGCAGTACGCTTACCGCGACCGCAAGGTTCGGAAGCGGAATTTCCGCGCCCTCTGGGTCCAGCGCATCAACGCAGCTGTGCGCGAGCACGGCCTGACCTACGGCCGCTTCATCGACGGTCTCACAAAGGCCGGTATCGAGGTTGACCGCAAGGTTCTTTCCGACATGGCGATCCATGACGCGGAAGCATTCGGTGTTCTGGTTGCCGCCTCGAAGAAGGCACTCGAATACCTCAAAGACAAGACTCCGAACGAGTTTGAAAGCGCTGTCGCCTAAGCCAGCGTTTCCCGCAGAGTTTGAATTTTGGGATCCCGCGCTGGCACGGCTGGCGCGGGATTTTTCGTTTCGCAACTGGGCAACGCCGGTTTCTCACGCGTTGCAATTCGTTTAAGCACGGGCCTGGCGCCCGCCAGATACGGCCAGAAATACAGGTAGTCACAGATCATGAGCCAGTACCAGACGCTTGAAACCTCCATCATGGGAGAGATCGCCGCCAGCGCCGACGAGGCGGCCATTGAAGCCGTGCGCGTCGCCGCACTTGGCAAGAAGGGCTCCGTTTCCGAACTGCTCAAGGGGCTGGGCAAGATGACGCCCGAGGAACGCCAGGAAGCAGGTCCGGCGATCAATGGTCTGAAAGCCCGCGTTGCCGACGCCATTGCCGAGCGCAAGACCGAACTGCGCAATGCCGCGATCACCGAGCGCCTGGCCCGCGAAACCGTAGATGTCAGCCTGCCGGTGCGCTCGTCACCGGCCGAGCGCGGCCGCATCCACCCGATCAGCCAGGTCATCGACGAGATCACCGCGATCTTCGCCGACATGGGCTTCTCGATCGCCGAAGGTCCGGATATCGAGACCGATTACTACAATTTCACCGCGCTCAATTTCCCCGATGGACACCCGGCGCGCGAAATGCACGACACCTTCTTCTTCCAGCCAAACGCGGAAGGTGAGCGCAAGGTGCTGCGCACTCACACCTCGCCGGTGCAGATCCGCACCATGGAAGCGCAGAAGCCGCCGATCCGCATCGTCATTCCGGGCAAGACCTACCGGCAGGATTCCGACGCCACCCACTCGCCGATGTTCCATCAGCTCGAGGGTCTGGTCATCGACAAGACCGCCAATGTCGGCCATCTGCGCTGGGTGCTGGAAGAATTCTGCAAGGCCTTCTTCGAAGTCGACGATGTCACCATGCGCTTCCGGCCCTCGTTCTTCCCCTTCACCGAGCCCTCGTTCGAGGTTGATATCCAGTGCGACCGCACCTCCGGCCCGATCGTCAAGTTCGGCGAAGGCACCGACTGGATGGAAATCCTCGGCTGCGGCATGGTCCACCCCAATGTGCTGCGCGCCGGCGGGCTAGATCCCGACGAGTACCAGGGCTTCGCCTGGGGCATCGGCATCGACCGCATCGCCACGCTGAAATACGGCATGCCGGATCTGCGCGATTATTTCGACGCCGATGTGCGCTGGATCAACCATTACGGCTTCCGCCCGCTCGACATGCCAACCCTGTTCGGAGGGCTGAGCGGGTGAGCAAGCACCAGGGATCCTGCCGTTGCGGATTGATCTCGGCCGAGAGTTCGGGCGAGCCTGTCTGGCAGTCCTATTGCCATTGCCGGGATTGCCGCAAGCAGACCGGTGCGCCGGTGATGGCCTTCGTCGGCTTTCGCAAGGACGACCTGACATGGTTCGGTGAACCCAAGACCTGGCGCGGGGCCGGCGGCATGATGCGCAGTTTCTGTGAGCATTGCGGCAGCCAGATTGGCTATTCCGACGACCGGCTTCCCGGCGAGGTCTACCTGGCGCTGGGCTTCATGGACGAGCCGGAACGCTATCCGCCGACGTCTCATGCCTTCGTTGCAAGGCAGCTGCCATTCCTCCACATGACCGATGATCTTCAGCGCTTTGACGGCGTCTCCGTCGAGCGCCCCCAATCATGACTGGACACGACTGATGAAATTCACACTCTCCTGGCTCAAGGATCACCTTGAGACCGACGCCACCCTGGACCAGATCTGCGAGCGCCTGACGGCGATCGGGCTCGAGGTCGAGGATGTCGATGACAAGGCGGCCTATCAGCCTTTCACCATCGCCAAGGTGGTTTCCGCCGAGCAGCATCCCGACGCCGACAAGCTGCGCGTGCTGATGGTCGACAAGGGCGACGGCAAGCCGGTGCAGATCGTCTGCGGCGCGCCCAATGCCCGCGCCGGGCTGATCGGCGCGCTGGCCGAACCGGGCACCTATGTGCCCGGCATCGACGTGACCCTGTCGGTCGGCAAGATCCGCGGTGTCGAAAGCCACGGCATGATGTGCTCGGAACGCGAGCTCGACATGTCCGACGAGCATGACGGCATCATCGACCTGCCGGAAGACGCGCCCGTCGGCACCTCCTTCGCCGCCTATGCCGGGCTGGATGATCCGGTCATCGAGATCAACCTGACACCGAACCGTCCCGACTGCACCTCGATCTACGGCATCGCCCGCGATCTGGCAGCCTCCGGCTTGGGCACACTCAAAACTCCGGAAGCCCCGAGCTTCGCTGTCGAAGGCGAGACCACGCAGGACATCAGGATCGTGCTCGACGACGAGAGCCTCTGCCCCGGCTTTGCCTGGCGACTGGTGCGCGGGGTCAAAAACGGCCCGAGCCCGAAATGGATGCAGAAACGGCTTCTCGCCATCGGCCTGCGCCCGATCTCGGCGCTGGTCGATGTCACCAACTACATGACCTTCGATCAGGGACGGCCGATGCACGTCTTTGACGCCGACAAGGTCAAGGGTGATCTGGTCGTGCGCCGTGCGCAGGAGGGCGAGGAAATCCTGGCGCTTGATGAACGCACCTACACGCTCAATCCGACGAATGTCATCATCGCCGATGACAACGGCCCGGAATCCATTGGCGGCGTTATGGGCGGCGAGCATTCCGGCTGCGACGAGAACACCACCAATGTGCTCATCGAGTCCGCGCTCTGGGATCCGATCAACATTGCCAAGACCGGCCGCAGCCAGGGCATCATCACCGATGCGCGATACCGCTTCGAGCGCGGCGTTGATCCCGAATACATGGTTCCCGGCCTTGAGCGCACCACCGATCTGGTGCTCGAGATGTGCGGCGGCAAGGCGGCAACTGCGCGCGTTGAGGGCTACAAGGGCCTTGAGAAGAAGGTGGTCGATTTCCCCTTCGCCGAAGTCGGGCGCCTGACCGGCCTTTCGGTTTCCAACGAGGAAGCAACCGGCATTCTAACCGGTCTCGGTTTCGAGGTCTCGGGTTCCGGTGACCGGGTCTCCGTCGCGGTACCCTCCTGGCGTCCGGATGTCGACGGCAAGGCCGATCTGGTCGAGGAAGTCATGCGCATCCACGGCGTGGACAACATCAAGCCAGAGCCGCTGCCCGCAATCGGCGCGGTCAATGAGAAGATCCTGACCACGCTGCAGATCCGCACCCGCTCGGCCAAGCGGGCGCTGGCCGCGCGCGGCATGCTCGAAGCCGTGACATGGTCGTTCATTCCCGAAGACCAGGCGAAACTCTTCGGCGGCGGCAAGCCCGAGCTCAAGCTCGCCAATCCGATCGCAGCCGACATGTCCGACATGCGGCCCTCGCTGCTTCCGGGTCTGATTACCGCTGCCGGCCGCAACGCCGCCCGCGGCTATGGCGATGTGGCATTGTTCGAAGTCTCAGGCACCTACGAGGATGATACCCCGAAAGGCCAGCGCCGGGTTGCCGGCGGCATCCGCCGTGGCACCGCTGGTCTGACCGGATCGGGACGTCACTGGGATGGTGCGGCCAAACCGGTCGGCGTGTTCGACGCCAAGGCCGATGCGCTGGCAGCACTCGAAGCCTGCGGCCTGCCGATGGCCAATGTCCAGATAGAGCAGGGCGGTCCGGACTGGTATCACCCCGGTCGCTCCGGCCTGATCAAGCTCGGCCCGAAGGTGGTTCTGGGGCATTTCGGCGAGTTCCACCCCAACACGCTCGATGCGCTCGATGTCTCCGGCCCGCTCTGCGGCTTTGAAGTGTTCATCGACAAGATCCCCGAGCCCAAGCGCAAGGCCACCCGCACCAAGCCGGTGCTGGAGCTGTCCGCCTTCCAGGCGCTGCGCCGCGACTTCGCCTTTGTCGTCGACAGCACCGTGCCTGCAGCAACTCTGATCCGCGCGGCTCAGGGCGCTGACAAGCAGTTGGTCACCGGCGTCAATGTCTTCGACCTGTTCGAAGGCCCGTCGCTTGGCGAAGGCAAGAAATCGGTCGCCATCGAGCTGATCATCCAGCCGCGCGATCGCACCCTGACCGAGGAAGACCTCGACAAGCTGGCAAAATCCGTCATTGCCAATGTCGAAAAATCCTCCGGCGGTGTGCTCAGGGGATAGCCGCGGCCCCGTTGCGGGGGGTACATTCGCGTAAAAAATATGGCGGCGCTCTGGTGAAAGGAGCGCCGCCGTTTTTCTGATGTTTACGGGTTGCCGATAGCAATCAGTGCGCCAGCATTTCCGCGACGATATCGTCACCTGTCATGTCTGACGGATAATAGGTTGGCCAGTTGGTGACTTCCTTGAGCAGCGCGGCGCGGTCATCGCCGAAATAGAGATGGAAGTGACCTGCCTTGTTCGGCGCGATGGCGTGATCGCTGAACTGGATGAACTTTGGTGCTGCGTCGTCGCCCGCGGTCTTCTTGAAGATGTAGCGAACGCCGCGGTTGCCCTTCTTGTAGGTCAGGATCTCATGTCCGTCAGATGCATAATGCGCCTGGGCTGGATTGCCGTCGCGATAGAAGGTCAGAATGTCGCCATCAATGGTGATGCTATCGACATTGGTCTCGTAGCCGGTCTGGTAATAGGTGGTGTACTCCTCGATAGATTTGTCGCTCTCTTCAGCCTTGTGGGCCAGAACCGGGGCGAGGGTGCCATCGACGAGGTAGGGATAGACCGACTGCCACTTTCCTTCCCAGTCTGAAAGCGTGCGTGCCTTGATCTGGCTGTCTTCAAAATATCCACGATAGATGTCGTCGCTCTTCTCGGAACCATGGGCGTGGTCATGCTTCTTGTCAGATGCGGCCTCTGCCGTGGTGTTGTCTGCCAGCAAGGCCGTTGCCATCAGCATTGCGCAGCCGAGCCCTAGAACCCTGCCATAACCAGCAATAAATTTCTTTTTCATGCCTGAACCTCGATCTTCGGAGGAGAATCCACTCTCAATGGGAACGTCATGTAATAACGTAACGATACTCGAGTAACGCTGGTCGGGGAGAATGGCAAGCCCATCATCTGAAAATTCGCGCGTGGTCGCGCGCTGCAAATCTGTGCTGCGGCACGCCAAGGAATTTTCCTCCGCGAGGTAGGCGAACCGTAATTCGGCGGTCTATAAGCGAACCGAACCTGCGTGAGAAATGGACACCATGAACCTGATCCTGAATTCCGACAGCTACAAATACTCGCATTTCGCGCAATATCCGCCCGAAACCCAGGCGATCTCGGCCTATGTCGAGGCACGGCCTGGCGGCAAGCATGACCACGTGCTGTTCTTCGGCTTGCAGATGTTCCTGAAAGACTATCTCGCCCGCAAGATCACCATGGCCGATGTTGACGAGGCGGAAGCCATGATCACCGCCCATGGCCTGCCGTTTCACCGGGAGGGCTTTGAGAAGATCGTCACCCGTCACGGCGGCCATTTCCCGCTGCTGATCGAGGCGCTGCCCGAGGGCATGGTCGCCCCCACGGGCACCCCGCTGGTGCAGGTCAGGAACACTGATCCGGATTTCTTCTGGCTGCCGACCTTCATCGAAACAGCGCTTTTGCGTGCCGTCTGGTATCCCTCGACCGTTGCCACCGTCTCGCACGGCGCGCGTCAGATCATTGCAGCATCGCTGGAACGCACCTGCGATACGCCCGACGAAGTGCTGCCCTTCCGGCTGCATGATTTCGGCGCCCGCGGCGCCACCTCTCTCGAACAGGCAGGTATCGGCGGCGTCGCCCATCTGGTGAGCTTCATGGGCACCGACACTGTCAGCGCGCTGGTCTATGCGCGGCGGTTCTATCACGAGCAGATGGCGGGCTTTTCCATTCCCGCCGCCGAACACTCGACCATGACCAGCTGGGGCGAGGACCGTGAAACCGAAGCCTATCGCAACATGCTCACCCAGTTCGCAGGCCCTGGCAAGATGGTCGCCGTGGTTTCCGATTCCTACGATCTCTACCGTGCGGTGAAGACCATCTGGGGCGAGGAGCTGAAGGCCGAGGTCGAGGCGTCGGGCGGCACACTGGTGGTGCGTCCCGATTCAGGCGACGCCACCCGCGTGCCGGTCGACACGGTGCAGATGCTCGGCGAGATCTTCGGCTTCACCATCAACAACAAGGGCTACAAGGTGCTCAACCCGGCGGTCCGGGTGATCCAGGGCGACGGCGTGACGCCCGAGACCATCCGGTTGATCCTCGGACGGCTTGAAGACAAGGGCTGGTCGGCGGAAAACATCGCCTTCGGCATGGGCGCCGGGCTGTTGCAGAAGGTCAACCGCGACACGCTGCGTTTCGCCATGAAGGCCAATGCCCGCCAGGATGATGACGGCCAGTGGCACGGCATCAACAAAAACCCCAAGACCGATCCCGGCAAGGCGTCGAAGCGCTACCGCCAGGCGGTGGTGCGCGAAAACGGAAAACTGTCAGCCATGCCGCTCAAAGACATCGGCGAGCGCGAGAACCTGCTGCAACCGGTCTGGCAGGACGGGGAACTGCTGGTCGACTGGACGTTTGCCCAGATCCGCGAACGCGCGGCATCGAGCGAGTGATCTTGGTCAGGATCGCCAGTGCCTAGAGAGGACCTAGAGATCCGGTCCGGGGCCGAAGACAAAGCGGGAATAGCCCAGATAGGCAAATGAGGTGGCTGATCCCGATCCGAAGATCAGCGCCACATAGGGCGACAGACTGGGCAGGATCAGCAGCAGGCCCGAATAGACGGAGTAATTGATCAGGGTCGAGATCAGCCCGACGCTGCCATAGCGCACACCTTCCACCGCCACCTTCCGGTGCGACGCGCCGAAAGTGAACGTCCGGTTGATCATGTAGGTGCAAACAAGCGCTGCTCCGATAGCCGGTGCCCGGGCACTGAACGGATCAAGCAGCTTGAAGTCCAGGAGCAGCCACAGTACCCCCATGTCCACCACGAAACCGATGGCGCCCGCAAACAGGAAGAATGTAAGTTTTTTCATGAAGCGGGTTTCGGCTTTCGTTTGGCGGTCAGGGCCTTGGCCTGACCGGAGGCGTGCAAGTCCTCGCTTACAATCCCGCCAGGGTCAACCCGCATTGGACTGTCTTCAAGGCTCCCGGTGCTGGGCACCGGATTGTGCAGGCCGGCTCGGGGCCGGAGTCTCGTCGCTTCCTTATTCTTCCAATCAGTGCGCGAATGCAACCCGGCTGTTGACACGCCCCGCCCCAAGCAGGCTTGAATGCATGCTGATTGGCGGCCCGGCAGACCGGCGCTGAAAATGCTGTTTTGGGAGAAAATTATGTTTCGATGGGGAATTTTATCGACGGCCAAGATCGGACGCGACCATGTGATCCCGCAATTCCAGGATTCGGACAACTCCGTGGTCACGGCCATCGCCAGCCGCGATCATGCCCGGGCCCGCGCGGTGGCCGACCGCTTCGGTGTTCCGCACGCCTATGCCTCCTATGAGGAGCTTCTGGCGTCGGAAGAGGTCGACGGCATCTACATTCCGCTGCCGACATCGCAGCACATCGAATGGTCGATCAAGGCGGCCCAGGCCGGCAAGCATGTGCTCTGCGAAAAACCGATCTCGTTGCATGCCGACGAAATCGCACCGCTGATAGCAGCGCGCGACGCCGCAAATGTGCTGGTCAGCGAAGCCTTCATGGTCACTTATCACCCGCAATGGCACAAGGTCCGCGCTCTGATCGCGGAAGGTGCCATCGGCCGCCTGCGCCAGGTTCAGGGCGCGTTCAGCTACTACAACACCGACCCCTCCAACATGCGCAACAACGCCTCGCTCGGTGGCGGCGGACTGCCCGATATCGGTGTCTATCCGACGGTCACCACCCGGTTCTCGACCGGCAAGGAGCCGCTCCGGGTTCAGTCGACCGTGGAGATGGACCCGGAATTCGGCACCGACCGCTATGCCAGCCTCCGGGCGGATTTCGGGGAGTTCGAGATGAGTTTCTATTGCTCGACGCAGATGGCGGCACGCCAGCTCATGGTCTTCCATGGCGAGGAGGGCTACATTGAGGTCACAGCGCCGTTCAATTCCGGCGATTACGGCCACCCGACCGTCATCCTCGAGCGGCGCGGCCATGACGAGGCCACCATTTTCCGCTTTGGCGGCGTGCGCCAGTACCGGCTTCAGGCGGAGGCCTTTGCCCGCAAGGTCGGTGGCAGCGATGACGAGGTGTTTACGCTGGAACAGTCGGTACTCAACCAGAAATTCATCGACGCCGTCTATCGTGCAGCCAAGCATGAGGGCTGGGAAAAGGTTTGACGCATGACTGCGCCGCGCATCGGGCCTGATGCGCGGGGCATTATGGCAGCGCGAACGTCGAAGGTCTCATGAAGCGAGTTTTTGCGCTTCGTTTCTGATCGTCGCGACGTCTGTTTGAGGGGATGCCTTGTTCTCACCGCGAGCCGCCGGGCTCAGATCAACCCGGGTGGGCGCGATAGACATGTAGTGGAAGTGCTTCTGTTCGGCCCGGCCACGGGCCACCGAATCCAGAATGACACCGGCCGAGAAGATCATCAGCGCCATCATCATCAGCGCCATGGCCAGCACCCATGTCGGCATCCGGCTCACCAGGCCAGTGTTGAAGTACTCGGTGAGCACCGGCGCCATGAACAGCATCGAGATCCCGGCGGTGATGCCGCTGAGATAGCAAAAGAACGTGAACGGCCTTGTTTCCTTCATCAGCATGGCGAACATCCAGAGGATCTTCGCGCCATCCTTGAAGGTCGACAGTTTCGAGTGCGAGCCTTCCGGCCTGCGCCCGTAATCAAGTGCCAGTTCTCTCACCGGCAGCTTCAGCACCGAGGCATGTACACTCATCTCGGTTTCGATCTCGAAGCCGCCGGAGACCGCCGGAAAACTCTTGGCGAAGCGGCGGGAGAAGGCCCGGTAGCCGGAGAATATATCGGTGAAATCCTTGCCGAAGATGGTTTGGTACAGCGTGTTGAAAATCGAGTTCCCGAAGGCGTGGCCGCGCCGGCCTGCATCATCGGTCACGCCGCGGCGTGTGCCCACAACCATGTCGCAGCGCTCGGTCAGCATGGTGCGGATCAGCTCCGGCCCGTCATCGGGCGCATAGGTGCCGTCGCCATCGGCCATAAGGTAGATGTCGGCCTCGATGTCGGAAAACATCCGCCGCACAACATGGCCTTTGCCCTGGCGCGGCTCGCGCACCACGATTGCGCCGGCAAGAGCCGCGCGAAGCGCCGTCTGGTCTTTCGAATTGTTGTCGTAGACATAGATCCGCGCACTTGGAATCGCCGCACGGAAGCCTGCCACCACATCCCCGATAGTTGCGGCTTCATTGTAGCAGGGCAGCAGCACCGCGATGTCGAGGCCGTCAAGCAAACCGTCCGTCATGGGAAATCCCCGTTAGCTGCGGGCAAGGCACGCCCGTCGCTTTACTATTTCTTGAGAAGGTTAAGGCTAGGTTGAATGACCGGGAGAAAGTTTATGCGTTGGAGTTGCAAGTGACCGATACCAGCCCTGCCGCCGGTGAAACCGGATTTGCAGCCGCCGGCAGTGTCGACCGGCTTCGCCGCACCTCGCCGCTTGCGCCGCTGCATCGGCCCGTTCTTCTGACGTTCCTCGTCTTCATCATTGCCTCGGCGGTGCTCCATTTCGCCACCTATGTCGATTATGTCGGCGCCGACAATGATGACGTGATGCGACTGGTCCAGGTGCGCGATCTGCTCGCCGGCCAGGGCTGGTTTGATCTGGTGCAGTATCGGCTGGGCCTTGAAGGCGGCACTTTGATGCACTGGTCGCGATTGATCGACCTCCCGATCGCCAATCTGATCATGCTGTTCTCGCTGTTCTTGAGCCCGGTGATGGCGGAGGCCTCGGCCCTTTTCGTCTGGCCTTTGCTGACCGCATTGCCGGTTTTCTATGCTGTGGCGCTGGGTGGCAGCGTTCTGGCAGCCAGGCCCGGCCGCCTCATCGCGCTGGCGCTGGCTTTCCTGTTCGTGCTTGGCGGCAACCGTTTTCAGCCCGGTTCCATCGACCACCACAATGTCCAGCTTGGGCTGATTGTCACCATTGCGGCCTGTCTGATTCTGCCGGGACGCCCTCCACTCGCCCATGCGATTGCCGGTGTGGCCGCAGCTCTTGCCATTGCCATCGGTGCCGAAACCACGCCACACATCCTCGTCGCAGCCCTCGTAGTTGCACTCCAGTGGCTCTGGCTTGGCGACGGCATGAAGGCCGCAGCCTCGGCCTTTGCGCTTGCCATGGTTGCTGCCCTGAGCGCGGTATTCTTTCTCACTGTTCCCCCGGCGCGCTACGGTGTTGTGGCCTGCGATGCGCTGTCGACCGGCTTCTACTCCCTCGGCGTGATCGGCGCTGGCAGCTTTTTCCTCGCCGTGTCGGCAACCTCTGCGCGGAGTTTCGCATCGCGTCTGACAGCGCTCGGGCTGGCCGCCACCGTCACCCTCGGCGCCACGCTGCTGATTGCGCCGCAATGCCTCGGAAACCCGCTCGGCACGCTTGATCCGCTTCTGGTCAGCATGTGGCTCAGCAGTGTCAGCGAAGCCCAGTCAATCGCGGCGCAGGCCAGCACGGAGCCGTGGACCCTTGCCGGGTTCTACCTGGTGCCGGTTCTGGCGATGATCTTGTGCCTGCGTCGGATCTTTCAGCGCCGCAACGTCCAGGCCTATGGCGTATTGCTGGCGCTTCTGGCGGTTTCCTGGGCCATCGCGCTGGTGCAGGTACGCGGCGCAGTGTTCTCGAACCTGCTCTCGGCCATTCCGATGGCAGCTCTTGTCGCGGAAACGCGCGCCCGCGCCAATGCCGATCAGAAAAACCTGCGCAAGGGCCTGATGTTTGCCGGCTCCGCACTCGCCGCCGTTCCCTTCATCTGGGCTCTGTCCGGCGCGCTTGTCTCTATGGCCGTCAGCAAGGTGTCCGGCGAGGAGGTCGGCAGCCTTCCCGTCCACGAGGAGAACACCTGCACCGGTGCAGATGCCATGCAGGTCCTGGCCAGTGAACCGGCGGGGGTCGTGGCCTCGCCTTCAAATATGGGCGCCCAGATCCTGCGCTTTAGTGGGCATCGGGTGCTGGCGGCACCTTATCACCGCAATCAGGGCGGCATGCTCACCGAGCTGCATGCGGCGATGGCGCCACCGAAGGATGCCGTCAAGTTCCTCCGTGGCGCGGGCGTCACGTTGGTTGCCTTCTGCAAATCCGATCCGCAAGTTGCCAGTGTAACCAGGGTTTCGCCTGATGGATTGTACGCACAACTGGGCCAAGGGCATGTACCGTCGTGGCTCGAACCGGTGCCCGGAACACAAAGCCAGCCGCTGCAGCTGTACCGCGTAAAGCCATGAAAACCCGGTAGGTGCGCGGAGCCGAACGGCTCGTGCAGGGCCGGCCGTGCACATGCGATGCTTCGAAATATCTGCGCATCTTGTCTGATGCAGACGATTCCGTCCGAGCGCAGGATGTTCTAGTCTGATGCGAGGTGATTTGCCCAACTGCTTTGCCGTCAGCGTGGAGACCGAGCCTATGAACACTGTCAGCCGTCTTTCGGCAGTTGCCCGCCAAACCATCCTGACCGGGGTCGTCTCGGCGATGCTCGTTGTTGGCGGCGCGGCGCCAGCTGCGGCCGATCAGCCCGCCAAGCAGGTTTTTGGTGCGGCCAAACTGCCGGCTGTTCTGCCAGCCCGTGCCATCGGATTTTACTCCAAGGGCTGTCTGGCCGGTGGTATCGCAATTCCCACCGACGGGCCGACCTGGCAGGCAATGCGGCTGTCGCGCAATCGTCGTTGGGGCCACCCTGACCTGATTGCGCTGGTAGAAAGGCTCTCCCGCGAAGCCGCCGCTCATGACGGCTGGCCAGGGTTGCTGGTCGGCGATATCGCACAGCCGCGCGGCGGCCCCATGTTGTCAGGGCACGCCTCGCATCAGGTGGGGCTTGATGCTGATGTCTGGCTGACGCCGATGCCGGGCCGTACCTTGTCTGCCTCGGAGCGCGAAAATCTCTCCGCAACCTCGATGCTGAAGCGGAACACGCTGTTTGTCGATGACAGGGTCTGGACGTCCGCCCATGCCCGGTTGTTGATGCGCGCGGCGAGCTATCCTGAGGTCGAGCGGATTTTCGTTCACCCGGGCATCAAGAAAAAACTCTGCGACAGCTGGCCTGGTGATCGCACTGCCATGAGCAAGATCAGGCCCTATTACGGGCACCATTATCATTTCCACATTCGCATCAAATGCCCGTCCGGCGTCACCGGTTGCAAATCTCAAAACCCGCCGCCGTCGGGACCAGGCTGCGACAAGTCTCTGGCCTGGTGGTTCACCGATGAGCCATGGGCCCCGGCCAAGCCCAAAAAAGACGCCAAGCCAAAGCCCAAGAAGCGCGAGATCCAGGTTTCTGATCTTCCCTCGGCTTGCTCGCTGGTCGCAATGGCGCCGGGGCCGGGATCCGAGGCTGAGGTGACCCTGGGCGCCGATCCGATTGCCCGCATTGCCAGGGGCAACGCCAACGCTGCCAGAGCCTCAGCCTCCGGCTTTGGCACACTACCCCTGCCGGGTCGCATCCCCTTGCCGGTACCGCGGCCCTACAACTGAACCGGCCGCAACGAGGGCCTGTCATCGAAAATTCGCAAACTCGGCGGCTTTTGTTTGGTCGGCGGACAGGCTATAGAGTGGTTATCAAATCGATTGAAAAGAAGAATTCGGCCAATCGGGCCGTGGTTCTTTGGATGATGGGCCGCCATGAGTGTTCACAAAGCCGTTGCCCTGATCGCGCATGATCAGAAAAAGGATGATCTGGCCGACTTTGCCAGATCACACCAGAAAGCGCTGGCCCGGTTTCCGATTGTCGCCACCGGGACCACCGGCAGCCGGATCGCGGAGGCCTGTCCGGGTCTTGAGATCAAACGGCTGAAAAGCGGGCCGCTGGGCGGTGACCAGCAGATCGGCGCACTGATCGCCACCGGCGACGTCGGTCTGGTGATCTTTTTTGTCGATCCGCTGACGGCGATGCCGCATGATGTTGATGTCAAGGCGCTGATGCGGCTTGCCATCGTCTATGATATTCCGATGGCGCTCAACCGTGCCACGGCTGACACCCTGCTCAAGGCGCTTGGGTAATCAGCCAAATCGATCCGGCGTCGCCTCTCGGGCCGCGCCGCAACCCTATCAGGCCGACGGGAACAAGAGCATGCCCACATCCTACGAAATCGACCATACCATCGCATTCCCGATCCTGATCGGCGATATTGGCGGAACCAACGCTCGATTTGCCATCCTCTCGGATGCCAATGCCGAGCCGAAGGAATTCCCGATTCTGGCGACGGCGGATTTTGCCACCATCGACGAAGCGATCCAGACCGGCGTGCTCGACAAGACCTCGTTGCAGCCACGATCGGCTATTCTTGCCGTGGCAGGTCCAATCAAGGGCGATGAGATCGACCTGACCAATTGCGACTGGGTGATCCAGCCCAAGGTCATGATCCGCGATCTCGGCTTCGAAAATGTGGTGGTGATCAATGATTTCGAGGCCCAGGGACTGGCTGCAGCTTCGCTCGGGCCGGAGTATCTGGAAAAGGTCGGCGGCGGTGAAATCCGTCCCTCCACGTCACGGGTTGTGGTCGGCCCCGGCACCGGTCTCGGCGTGTCGGGGCTTGTGCATGCGCGTCACACCTGGTTCCCGGTGCCCGGCGAGGGAGGCCATGTCGACATGGGGCCGCGCAGCAAGCGCGATTATGAGCTGTTCCCGCTTTATGAAACTATCGAGGGTCGGGTTTCCGCCGAGCAATTGCTTTGCGGGCGCGGCATGATGAACATCTATCACGCGGTCTGCAAAGCCAATGGCTTCAAGCCAGAAGCCACCACACCTTCCGAGGTGACGGCGCACTGGGCTGACGGCGCGGACGCTGCAGCCGTCGAAACCATCGAACTTTTCGTGACCTATCTTGGCCGCGTTGCCGGTGACCTGGCACTGATCTTCATGGCTCGTGGCGGCGTGTTCCTGGCTGGCGGCATTGTCCAGAAGATCTTGCCGGCGCTCAATCAGCCGCGCTTCCGCGAAGCGTTTGAGGACAAGGCACCGCATTCGGCGATCCTGAAAAACATTCCGACTTTCGTCATCACCCACCCGCTTGCGGCGCTTTCAGGCCTTGCGGCCTATGCCCGCACCCCGGTCCGTTTCGGTGTCGCAACCGAAGGCCGGCGCTGGAAAGCATAGGCAAACTCAATACAACCCGCTATAGAGCCGCCATGAACAGCACGGGGACACTCCCGGCTGATTTTAGACGGCGGTCTTTCAGACCGCGTGACAGGAAGATGAGACGTGAAGCGCGGCAGGAACATCAAACAGGATGTGGAATCGCTGACGATGGTGATCCGCCGGATCATTCGTGAGAATGGCCGCGACTACGTCAAGACCTACATCTTCGCTGCCTTCTGCCTGGTGCTGGTCGCAGCTTCCACAGCCTTCATGGCCTGGATCATGGAAGCGGTCATCAACGAGGCTTTCGCCAAGAAGAATGCCGATGTGATCTGGCTGATCTGCGGCTCTGTGCTGGCTGCCTTCATTATCCGCGGCGCCGCCTCCTACGGTCAGGCCGTGGCGCTGGCGCAGGTCGGCAACAATCTCGTCGCCCGCTATCAGCAACGCCTGATCGATCACCTGATGAGCCTTGGCGTCAGCTTCTTCGGCGATACCCGATCGGCCCAGATCGCGGCCCAGATTTCGCAGAATGTCGCCGGCATCCGTGATGTCATGAACCTGACCATCACCTCTTTCGCCCGCGACCTGCTGACGCTGATCGCCCTGATCGTGGTTATGGTGACCAAGGACCCGGTTTTGAGCCTGATCGTGTTCGTGGTTTCGCCACCGGTGCTTATAGCGCTGCGCTACATCTCCAAAAGGTTGAGAAGTGCCACCCGCGAATCGATTGATCTCAACAGCCGCGTTCTTTCTGCCATGCAGGAAACCGTGCAGGGCATCACCATCGTCAAGGCATTCACGATGGAAGAGCAGATCAGCGGCCGCACGGCTCAGCTGATCAAGGCCGCCGAAGACAGGTCCAACCGCATCGCCCGGCTGACCGAACGCACCTCGCCGCTGACGGAAACCGTGGCCGGCTTTGCCATTTCCGGGGTCATCGCTTACGCGGCTTTCCGTTCGATCTATGGTGACGTTCTGCCCGGCGCCTTCTTCTCCTTCATCACCGCGCTGCTGCTTGCCTATGATCCGGCCCGGCGGCTGGCCCGGTTGCAGATCAATCTCGAGCGCGCGGTCGTCAATGCAAGGATGATCTACGAGATCCTCGATGAGGAGCCGACCCAGGGCGACCGCCCAGGCGCCACTTCAATTGTGGTCAATGGCGGTGAGATCGAGTTCCGCAATATCGGTTTCGGTTATGGCCAGGGCGAGATCGTGCTCGATGACGTGAGCTTCACCGCCGAAGCAGGCAAGACCACCGCAATCGTCGGGCCATCGGGCGCCGGCAAGTCGACGCTGATTTCGCTTGTGCCGCGGTTTTATGACCCGGCTTCGGGCCAGGTGCTGATTGACGGCACCGACATCGCCTCGGTGACCAAGAATTCCCTTCGCCAGCAGATCGCCTATGTCTCGCAGCAGCCCTGGCTGTTCGAGGGCTCGATCCGCGACAATCTGCGCTACGCCCGGCCAGACGCCAGCGATGCCGAGATCGAGGGTGCGGCGAAACTCGCCAATGCGCACGAATTCATTCTGGCGCAGCCGCAGGGTTATGACACGATGCTGGGTGAAAACGGCGTCAACCTGTCCGGTGGTCAACGTCAGCGCATCTCGATCGCCCGCGCGTTGGTGCGCGATGCGCCGATCCTGCTGCTCGACGAGGCCACGTCGGCGCTCGACAACGAATCCGAAGCGGCTGTGCAGAAGGCGCTCGAAAGCGCCATGCAGAACCGCACGGTGCTTGTGATTGCCCATCGGCTTTCAACCATCGCCCGCGCTGACCGTATCGTTGTCATGCAGGCGGGCCGGGTGGTTGAGGTCGGAAGCCATGCCGATCTGACGGCCAACAAGGACGGGCTCTACGCGCGGCTTCAGGCCTACAGCGAAGCCAGCAGCGACACCGCTCCGGTAGAGACAGGATTGGCCAACGAACAAGCCTCAGCCGGGGGCACGAAAGGAAACAAGCCATGACCACACCAACCGGAAGCATGGGCCTTATCGTTGTCGGCGCTGCCGGCCGGATGGGCCAGGCTCTGATCCGCACCATCGCCGAAATCGACGGCGTGCATCTGGCCGGCGCCATTGAACGTTCCGGCTCGGACGCGCTAGGCAAGGACGCCGGTGAAATGGCGGGTCTCGGCGCCAATGGCGTCATTGTCACCGATGACGCCTTGCCGGTGTTCGCCCAGGCCGAAGGCGTGCTGGATTTCACAGCCCCGACAGCCACCCTCGAATTTGCCGATCTCGCCGCCCAGGCCCGCATTGTCCATGTCATAGGCACCACCGGAATGGATGAGAGCCATGAGGCCCGGCTTCATGCTGCCTCGCGCCATGCTCGGATCGTCAAGTCAGGCAATATGAGCCTCGGCGTCAATCTGCTCTCGGTGCTGGTGCGCCAGGCGGCCAAGGCGCTCGATTCGGCTGACTGGGACATCGAAGTGCTGGAAATGCATCACCGCCACAAGGTTGACGCGCCATCCGGCACGGCCCTGCTGCTCGGTGAAGCCGCCGCTGAAGGCCGTGAAATTGCGCTTGCCGAGCATTCCGTGCGGGTTCGCGACGGCCATACCGGACCGCGCGAAGCCGGCAGCATCGGCTTTGCCACCCTGCGCGGCGGCTCGGTCATCGGCGAGCATTCGGTCCTGCTGGCAGGCGAGGGCGAAACCGTAGAACTGACCCACCGGGCCACCGACCGCTCGATCTTCGCCCGTGGCGCCGTCCGCGCCGCCCTCTGGGCGCGGGCTCAGAAACCGGGTTACTATTCCATGCTCGATGTGCTCGGTCTCGCAGACCATTGATCCAAACCGCCTGAATCCAACTTGCTTGAACAAAGGAAAACATCATGTCCGGAACGCTCGTCCTTGTCCGCCACGGCCAAAGCGAATGGAACCTGAAAAATCTGTTCACTGGCTGGAAGGATCCTGATCTCACCGAACTCGGTGTCGAGGAAGCCAAGACCGGAGCCCAGGCGTTGAAAGACACCGGTCTCAAGTTCGACGTAGCCTTCACGTCCGTGCTGATCCGCGCCCAGCACACGCTCGATCTTATCATGGACGGCATCGGCCAGACCGACCTGCCGGTGATCCGCGACGAGGCGCTCAATGAACGCGATTACGGCGATCTGGCCGGTCTGAACAAGGATGATGCGCGCAAGAAATGGGGCGAGGAGCAGGTCCACATCTGGCGTCGTTCTTACGACGTGCCGCCTCCGGGCGGTGAAAGCCTGAAGGACACCGGCGCCCGGGTCTGGCCTTACTACATGACCGAGATTCTGCCCCGCGTGCTGCGCGGCGAGACTGTTCTGGTCGCAGCCCATGGGAATTCCCTGCGCTCGCTGCTGATGATCCTCGACCGCCTCAACCGCGAGCAGATCCTGACCGTCAACCTCGCCACCGGCGTGCCCATGGTCTACAAGCTCAACGCCGATTCCACCGTCGCTTCGAAAGAGGTTTTGGGGGATATGTCCAAGGCTCACTGAGCCTTAGGCAAAATCTGAACGATTTCGATCTCCCCCCTTGCGGGGGAGATGTCACGATGTGACTGAGGGGTTACCCTCCGCCCTTTAAGCCCCAGCCGACTGCACGCACCCGGTTTCCCACCCGAGCATCGCCCGTTTGCGCGTAATCCCCCAGTGATAACCGGTCAGCGCGCCGGATTTGCCCATCGCCCGATGGCATGGCACGACGAAGGAAATCGGGTTGCGCCCGACCGCGGCTCCCACGGCGCGCGAGGCTTTGGGCCTGCCGATGGCGCGCGCCACATCCTGATAGCACGACGCCGTCCCCAGCGGAATTCTCAGAAGCGCCTCCCACACCTGCACCTGAAAATCCGTGCCGATCATGACGATGCGCAGGGGCCGGTCGGCGCGCCATTGCTCGGGTGAGAAAACCCGCTCTACATAGGACGCAGTCGCCTCCTGATCCTGTATCAGCCGTGCGCCGGGCCAACGCCTTGTCATGTCCTCCAGCGCTGCGGGTTCTTCGCCCGGATCGGCAAAGGCCAGTCCGCACAGACCGCGCTCCGTCGCCATCACCACGGCGGTGCCAAAAGGCGAGGGGTGAAACCCGTAAGAGATCTCAAGCCCCGCGCCGCCGGACTTGAAATCCCCCGGGCTCATGGCTTCGTGGGTAACAAAAAGATCGTGCAAACGCCCCGGTCCTGACAGGCCGAGCTCATAGCTGGCGTCGAGAAGCGGCAGGCCTTCGTGGCCGAGCAGCCTGCGGGCGTGGTCCAGCGTCACGGCCTGCAGAAACGCTTTCGGCGTCAGCCCGGCCCAGCGGCTGAAGGTCTTTTGCAGGCGCCCGGGCGCCACGCCGATATCTGATGCGATGTCTTCGAGCGACGGCTGCGCCCGGTAATCGAGCGATATCCGTTCGATGGTTTTGCGGACGAGATCGTAATCATCGCCTGCGGGCGTGATGTCGCGGTCAAGCTGTGCGGTCACATTCATGGTCTGGCTCCCTGCAGCGTCGGGCGATGCTTCCGGCCCGGCTGCTGCGCTTCATCTCATGATCACACTCAACCATGCGCAGAGCGGTACCGCCACCCGAAACCCGCCGCTCGATAAAACGCTTCAGCGTTTGACAGTCGCCAGCGCACGCTGAAACGCAGTGGCAAAGCTTTCCTTGTCGTCGGGGTTGAGAAATGAGCCGATTTCGGTCTGCTGGCCTCGGCTTGAAATCCGCATGCCGGTGATGCCGATTTCCTCGTGCCGGGCGATGTTGAACCGGGTCCAGAACGGGTTGAACTGGTGGTCCTCGGCCCGCCCTGAAGGCGCAACCTTGCGAACGGAGAGATCCGTGCGCGACATGCGAATGAACTCGCGCGCCCGCGCCGAGCGATAACTCAGCCAGAAGGCACCGAACAGCAGCGCCAGATCGAGCCCGAAAAATGCAAACACCGGCCAGGCGCCAACCCGGGCGAAGATCGCCATATGGATGACGGTAATCAGGGTGGTGGCACCCATCAGCACCACAAAGCCGATCCGGCCCAGCGAACGATAGGGGCTCAGCACAGCCTCAAACAACGGTTCGTCATTCATTCTAGCTCTCGCTTCCAGCAGGTGTTTGCCATATCCCCGCCTGCACGATTATAGGGAAGGAATGGAAAAGCCCAAGAGCCCAAAACCTGTCAAAATGTCGCTTGTCTCCGGTTCTGCCGCGGATAAACCCGTCCGGACCAGACCCGCTGCAAAGAAAAAGCCGGCCACCCGCCGCCGAAGGATTCCTTACAGCAAGGAAGAAATCCGCGAGATCTTCCGCCGCTTCTCGATCCAGCGGCCCGAGCCGAAGGGCGAACTGGAACACGTCAATCCGTTCACGCTTGTGGTTGCCGTGGCGCTGTCGGCGCAGGCCACCGATGCCGGCGTCAACAAGGCGACCCGTGCGCTGTTTGCCGTGGCCGATACGCCCGAGAAGATGCTGGCGCTCGGCGAGGATAAGGTCCGCGACTACATCAAGACCATCGGACTTTACCGCAACAAGGCCAGGAACGTGATCGCGCTCAGCCAGAAGCTGGTCGATGAATTCGGCGGCGAGGTCCCTCGCACCGAGGCGGAACTGGTCACGCTGCCCGGCGTCGGCCGCAAGACCGCCAATGTGGTCATGTCGATGGCCTTCGGCGTGCCGACACTGGCCGTCGACACCCACGTCTTCCGTATTGGCAACCGCCTGAAAATCGCGCCCGGCAAAACGCCGGACGAGGTCGAGGCTGCGTTCCTCAGGATCATCCCGGAAGACTATCTCTTCCATGCCCACCACTGGCTGATCCTGCACGGCCGCTACTGCTGCAAGGCCCGCAAGCCCGAATGCGAACGCTGCGTTATTGCCGACATCTGCAAATCACCCGAAAAGACTGTTGATGTGCCCGCCCCGCTGGTCGAGCTTCCGGCGCAGATCGTCTGAGGTGAACCATGGTTGAGCCCTTGTTCAACAATCCGGATTTCACCCGCTTCTACGATGCCGAGAACCCCTGGGACACGGACAAGGACTATTGCCTTGCAATGGCCAGGGACGTCGGGTCCGTTCTGGATCTCGGCTGCGGCACCGGCGAACTGGCGACGAGGCTTGCCGACGGCCGCCGTGTGACCGGTGTCGAACCGGCGGCGGCGATGCTTGATCACGCCCGCCGGCGGCAAGGCGCCGGGCAGGTGCGATGGGTCGAGGCCGATGCCCGCAGCGTCCGGCTTAACGAAACATTCGATCTCGTCGTCATGACCGGCCATGCCTTCCAGTGTCTTCTCACCAAAGACGACCAGCAGGCGCTCTGCGCCACCATCGCAGCCCACTTGGCGCCGGGCGGAACCTTCATCTTCGACAGCCGCAACCCCGCCGTGGAAGAATGGCGGCAATGGACGCCCGACCAGTCGCGCCGGATGCTCGATGTCCCGGATCTTGGCGATTTCGAGACCTGGAATGACGTCCGCTTCGATCAGGACAGCGCAATCGCCGCCTATGACACCGTCTACTGCGACCAGAAAACCGGCCAGACATGGCAGGCCACCTCGCGCATCCTGTTCGCCGACCAGCCGCAGATCGCCGAAGTCATCGCATCCGCCGGCCTGAAACCGCTCCGCTGGATGGGCGACTGGATCGGCGGCCCGATGACCGCAACATCTCCCGAGATCATTCCGGTGGGGGGATTGGCTGGCTGATTTGGTGCGGCTGCTTTTGCTGCAAGGTGCACCAATTCGATGGGTGAAGATAAACCGTGCTATTGGCAGAAAGACGATAAGCAAGAGCAAGGCAGAAATGTACGATCCCAAAGGAAACGGCAAAGACAAGACCGCCCCGTCGGTTCAGTTTGTCGAAGCGGAACCACCGCATCACCTGCAAGGAATCGTACACCGTTTTCTGGAGCTGAAGACTGACGGAGAGCTGAACGATGACTATCGATTTCATGCGCTTCCGGATGGCTGTGCCTACATTGTTTTCGATCAGCTCAACAAAAGCATTGCCGGTGTTTCCAAATTGCGTGCCGAGTCGGAGGAGTTCAACCTGGGCAGGACATTCCACTATGTAAATGTCCGTTTCCTGCCCGGCGTATGGCAGGCCGGCGAGGAGCCGATTTCCTATGGCATGCTCGACAGCCCCTATGTGGGCAACCTGCCTCTTGTAGATATCAACAATCAACTCTCCGATCGCTGCTTCGCAGATCAGCAGAGCATTTTGTCAGCACTGGTAGAAAACCTGGCAGAACGTGAATTGGTGCGTGTGAATCCTGTCACTGACAAAATCTTCCAGAGGCTGAATGAAATCACGTCAGTCGCAGACATGGCCGCCGTATCTGATCTGTCGCCACGCCACTTGCAACGCACACTCAAACGCACGACGGGGTTTACTCCGCATGATTTCCTCAAGGTGCTGCGGTTGCAGCAGAGCTTGAACGGAGAAGATACGTGGTCCTATGCGGACCAGTCGCATTTCATCCATTCGTTTCGCAAAGCAACCGGGTACACACCGGGCAGGTTCTCTCGAAAGTTCGATGTCTGAAATCTACAATACGCGTCGGCCGCCGCTGGCTAGAACATGGGCATAGCAACGAAAAACGGAGTTGATTATGACCAAGATGAACGCAATCGGCTGGTTTGACATTTATGTAGATGACCTGAGCCGGGCAGTCGCCTTTTATGAAACGGTTCTGGGCGCAAAGCTTGAGCCCATGGGCGATCCAACCGGCGAATCGAAGATGATGAGTTTTCCCGCCGACATGAGCGCCTATGGTGCAGCCGGTGCTTTGACGAAGTCTCCCCACGCTGGACCCGGCGTGGGCGGCACTATCGTGTATTTCATGGCGCAAGACTGCGCAGTTGAGCAAGCTCGTGTTGTCCAAGCCGGCGGTCAGATTATACGGCCAAAATTCTCGATCGGGGAATTCGGCTGGGTCACGCTGTGCCAAGACACCGAAGGCAATATGTTCGGTATCAATTCCTTGCATTAGAACAACTGCCAGAGGCCTGTTGTCTCAGCGAATAGGTGCATAGGTTCCGAAATCACGGGCGGCTATTGCGGCCGCCCGTGCCTGATATTCATAGACTACCATGTTGAAAACAACCGGTGGGCGTTTCGGGGGAGTGCTTGGATCCGGCTACACTTCGGAGCAATATCTCCGCTACAAAAATCACCGCCCTCCAGCATCCTTCGTCGCAATCATCTTGTGCAAATGCACCATCAGGGCCGCAGCGAACATCCGGGTCAGCATGTAGCCGCGACATCAACAGAAAGGCGGCGGTGATAAGGCCGGGGACAAGCTGTCCTCGGGTCGCGCGGTTTTAGCCGTTTGGTATCTGCCTGCCTGCCAGCGCAGATCGTCACCTCAGACACATCGCTGATTGGCGTCGTGAACCGGCTCCGGAATCTGCCTATTCCGCCAGCGGCCATGGCACGCGTTTCCGGCTTTGGGTTCAAACTCGCTGGCTGTGGTCCCCGTCGCGAAAAAGCATGAAATTTCGAACTTGACCCGTACACGATTACCGTTCAGCACAGGTCTCTTGCACGCGTCTGCGAACACACATAAGCTGTTGTGAAATTACAAAAGCAAATAGGGAGTTACCATGAGACATTACAGATTCATCGCCGGCACTGTACTGGCGCTCGGCCTTGCAACCAGTGCCGTTGCACAGGACATGTCCTTCTTCCGCATCGGCACCGGCGGCACCGCCGGAACCTACTATCCGATCGGCGGATTGCTCGCCAATGCGATCTCCAACCCTCCCGGTTCGCGCCCCTGCGAAGAGGGTGGTTCCTGCGGCGTTCCCGGTCTCGTTGCCTCGGCGCTGTCGGCCAACGGTTCGGTCGCCAACATCAACGCCATCGCCGGCGGCACGCTGGAATCGGGTTTCGCCCAGTCCGATGTTGCGACCTGGGCCTATACCGGCACCGGCATCTGGGACGGCAAGCCTGCTGTTGAAAAGCTGCGCGCCATCGCCAACCTCTATCCCGAGAGCATCCACCTCGTGGCAAGCGCCGGTTCCGGCATCAACAGCGTTGCCGACCTCAAGGGCAAGCGCGTCTCGCTGGACGAGCCGGGCTCCGGCACCCTGGTCGATGCGCGCGTGATTCTGGAAGGCTACGGTCTGTCGGAAGCCGACATCTCGCCCGAATTCCTCAAGCCCGATCAGGCTGCAGACCGCATGCGTGACGGCGCCATGGACGCATTCTTCTTTGTTGGCGGCTATCCGGCCGGTGCCATTGCCGAGCTTGCCAGCCAGCACGATGTGAAGCTGGTTCCGATCTCCTGCGACGAAGCCCCGTCGATCTGCGAACAGTACACCTTCTTCGCATCCGATACGGTTCCGGGCGGCACCTATGAAGGCAATGCAGACGACGTGAAGACCCTGGCCGTCGGTGCACAATGGGTGACCAGCGCCGATCAGCCGGAAGATCTGATCTACGGTATCACCAAGGCTCTGTGGAACGACAATACCCGCAAGCAGCTCGATGCCGGTCACGCCAAGGGCAAGGCCATCACCGCGGATACCGCGCTGGACGGCGTCGGCATCCCGCTGCATCCGGGCGCGGAAAAGTTCTACAAGGAAGCCGGGCTTCTGAAGTAAACAAAGACCGATTGTGTCTTGAACAAAAACGATCTCTCAGGGGCCGCGCACAAACTGCGCGGCCCTCCGTTTCTTAAGCTTTCAAATCCTGGTGGGGACCATGAGCGTGGACAAACAAAAGCCGGAACCAGCCGAAGACATCCGTCATCTGACAGCGGATGAACTGCAGGCGATCGAGGAAACCTACGATCCGGAGCTTCGCTTCCGCGTTCTGGTCTGGCCCCTGACCCTCATCACGGCGGCGGTCTTGTTCCTGCTGTCATGCTACCATTACTACACCGCAGGCTTTGGCATCCCGCAGGCAACCGTGCATCGCGGTCTGCATCTCGGCGTCACGCTGCTGGTCGTCTTCCTGAGCTTCTCGGCGTTCGGCAAGAAGGAGTACGAGCCGGGTGCACTCAGACCCTTCGGCCTGCCGCTTGTCGACTGGGTGCTCGGCATCGCCGGTCTGATCGCGGCTTTGTATGTTCCATGGATCTACAGCGACCTTGCCTTCCGCGTCGGAAATCCGCTTCCCATCGACGTCGCCATGGGAACGGTCCTGATCGTCGTGCTTCTGGAAGCTGTGCGTCGATCCATGGGCTGGCCGCTGCCGGTGATCGCGCTCCTGTTCATTGCCTATGCGTATTTTGGCAAATCCATGCCAGGCATTTTTGTTCATCCGGGTGCCAGCTGGTCCAACATCGTCAACCACCTTTATCTGACGTCGCAGGGGATTTACGGCACCGCGCTCGGCGTCATTGCCACCTATGTTTTCCATTTCGTGCTGTTCGGAGTGATGGCTACCCGCATCGGACTGGGGCAGTTGTTCATCGACGTGGCATCCGCCATGGCCGGCCGCTATGCCGGTGGCCCGGCCAAGGTGTCGGTGCTGTCGTCAGCCCTTCTGGGGTCGATTTCCGGATCCTCGATCGCCAATACGGTAACCACCGGCGCGCTGACGATTCCCGCCATGATCCGCATCGGTTATCCCCGCCACTTTGCAGCTGCCGTGGAAGCCGCGGCCTCGACCGGCGGGCAGATTACGCCGCCGGTCATGGGTGCGGTTGCATTCCTGATGATCGAATATCTCGGCCTGCCGCTGACCACCATTCTCACCGCAGCCCTGGTTCCCGCCTTCATGCATTTCTTCGGTGTTCTGGTTCAGGTGCATCTCGAAGCCCGGCGGCTCGGACTGCGTGGCCTGTCTGCCGCTGAACTGCCCAATGCCTTCAAGGTCCTGAAAGAAGGCTGGCTGTCGGTCGTTCCGCTCATCGTTCTGGTGGCCATTCTGTTGTCCGGACGCACGCCGTTTTCTGCCGCCTTCTGGTCGATCACGGCCTGCATCGGCGTTCTTGTCATCCAGCAGGTTCGGGCAGGCGGCATCATGGATGGTCTGCGCGGCACATTCCATGGCGTATGGGAGGGCTTCATCCTCGGCGCCAAACAGTCGCTTTCGGTCACGGCAGCCGCAGCCCTCGTGGGTGTCGTTATCGGTGTGGTGACGTTGACCGGCGTCGGCTTCAAGATCGCTTACATGGTCACCGGCATTGCGCAGGACTGGGCCGGCTCCATACACAGCCTGCTGGCGTTCCTGCCGTTCGAGCTGATGGCTGTTCCGACACTGACGCTGCTCTTTACGCTGATCCTGACGGCCATCGTCTGCATCCTGATGGGTTGCGGTATCCCGACAACCGCAAACTACATCATCATGGTCGCGGTTGCTGCACCGATCCTCGGTCTGCTCGGGGTCCAGCCGCTGGTCGCGCACTTCTTCGTCTTCTACTACGGAGTGCTGGCCGATGTGACGCCGCCGGTTGCGATGGCGGCCTATGCCGGTGCCGGCATTGCCAATGCCAACGCTTTCAAGGCGGGCAACACGGCTTTCCGGCTCTCGATGGGCAAGGCGCTGGTGCCGTTCGTCTTCGCCTTCCAGCCGGCCCTGCTGCTGGTCACCGACAACTTCACCTGGACTGCGTTTTTCCTCGCATTCGGAGGAACCGTGCTCGGCATCTGGGCGCTGGCTGCGGCTGTGTCGAACTGGTTGTTCGCACCGCTTCGGTGGTGGGAACGCACGGCGCTGGTTCTGGCGGCCATCCTGCTGGTTGCACCCGATATGATCGCAACGGCGATAGGACTGTTGCTCGTTGTGCCGATCGCAGCAAGGCAGTTGCTGCAGAAGGACCGTGCAGCGCCCGGCTAGGAGCGGTTCTGACATAAAACGCATCTGCTCATGACAGGACAAATCGTGCTGTCATGAGTTCAGCGTTCACGAAGAAAACAAGGGCACGGTTGCTGACCGTGCCCTTGTTTGTGACCCCTTCGCGCTTGACCCTTGCGGTCACTCTCGCCAGCCGCAGAAACTGCTGCGCTGCGGCTCTAACCAGTCCCCATGCTCGCGCTTTGCGGGTGCGGACGGGCCAACGCCTTCGCCGCAATCATCTTGTGCAGATGCACCATCATCCCTGCGGCGAACATCGGCGTCAGCAGGTTCAAGAGCGGCACCGACAGGAACGCGGCGATGATCAGCCCGGCGAAGAAGATTGTCGTCGAATTGCGCGATCTCAGCCGTTTGGCATCCGCGGGCGACATGAACCGCATGGCGGCGAATTCGAAATACTCGCGGCCCAGCAGATAACCGTTGACCAGAAAGAAGGCTGCGATGTTGATGCCCGGCACCAGCAGCAGCAGCAGCGCGAACAGGTTTCCCAGTCCGACAACCAGCAGGAAACCAAGCGATTGCCGGATCGACTGGCCCAGCGGCATTGGCCGCCCCGGCGTCTCGTTGGGATAGTCGCGGGCCTCGATCACGTCGGCAATGTCATCGAGAAAAAGGCCAGCCATCGCAGCCGTCACCGGCGCTACGAACAAGGCCAGTACCAGCGCCAGCCCGATGCCCGCGACAATGGCGGCCAGCGTTCCGGCCCATCCGGCCCAGTCGGGCAAGCCCGGCAGCAGGTTTTCAAGCCAGGGCATGGCAAATATGGAAAACGCCTCGCCGAGGCCAAACCAGAGGCCGACCAGAAGCAGCACGGTCAGGCCGAGTGATTTGAACAGAACCGAACGCGAAGCCGGTGAGAACAGGTTTTGTCCGCTCAGTCTTGCGGCCTCGATGATCATGAATGGCGTTCCTCTTCGATATCACCCGGACGACAATGGCGGAAGTGGAGCGTCCGGCCTGTCCGGTGGCAGATCTGCATGTGGGGACTGTGGTCATCGGGGTCAACTCCGGGCGGGTTTTGCAGGCATGGAGATGGGCCTTGAAATAATGCTGCGTCCCGGTGACAGACCGACACAAATCAGCCATGATTCAAGCGCCTCAGGGGCAAGCCGCCAATGGCTGTGATCACTCGTTTTTCGGGAATTTCCATGTCCGCACCGCGGATACGCCCTGCCACCATTTCCGACATTGACGCGCTGGATGCGATCGAGACGGCCGTGTTTCCGGGGGACCGGATTTCCCGCCGCTCTTTCCGCACGTTGATTGACCGCCCGACCGCCGAAACGCTTGTTATCGAGGCCGATGGTGCGGTCCGTGGCTACGCCATGATCCTGTTTCGCGCCGGCGCGGCGCTGGCCCGTCTTTACTCGTTGGCTGTGGCCAAAGGTGAGGCCGGCAAGGGCTACGGCAAGGCTCTGCTGGCTGCGGCGGAAAAAGCCGCGATGGATCATGACCGCATCCTGCTCAGGCTTGAGGTGCGCGAGGACAATGCGTCGGCTATCGCGCTCTACAAGTCATCCGGCTACCGCAGCATCGGCCGTGTCACCGAGTATTACGCCGATGGCATGGTCGCCCTCCGCTTTGAAAAGCTGCTGCGCGGCCCGGAAGCCCCGGCTGTGATGACGCCATTTTACGAGCAGACCGCGGATTTCACCTGCGGCTCGGCCTGCCTGCTGATGGCGCTCGCTCGCTTCCGCTCTCCCAATTTTCTCAACCCGATCTGGGAAATCCGGCTCTGGCGTGAAGCCACGACCGTATTCATGCTTGCTGGCCCCGGCGGCTGTGAGCCGTTCGGCCTGGCCATGGTGGCGCGTGAGCATGGGCTCGAACCCGAGATCTGGTGCTCCACCGAGGAGATGCTGTTTCTCGAAACCGTGCGCGATCCCGAAAAGCGCCGGGTGATGGAACTGGCCCAGACCGATTTTCGCAACCGCGTCGCGGCTGAGGGCACGGCGGTGCATTACGAGGCGTTTGATCTAGACTGGCTTCGAGCCCGTCTGGCCGAGGGCCACGTCGCCATCATCCTGGTCAGCGGCTATCTGATGATGGGCAAGAAGGTTCCGCACTGGGTGCTCGCCCATGGTGATGACGGCCGCCATGTTTTCGTTCACGACCCTTGGGTCGAGGACGAGGTCGGAGAAACCGTGGCGGACGCCGCCAATATTCCCGTGCCCTATGCAGTGTTTGACCGGATCGCCCGTTTTGGCCGATCGGGTCTGCGCGCCGCAGTCCTCATCAAGGGAAACTTGCTCCATGTCTGACTGGATCATTCTGTCGACCGCGCTGGCGGGCTTCGATCATGCCGCGACCAAGCACAAGGTTCTGGCCACCCGCGACTACCTGGCCCGGCCGGAGATGTTCCGCGGTGCGCGGCCCAACATCATCAACCTGTCGCGCTCCTACACCTATCAGAGCCGCGGCTACTATGCCTCTCTGCTCGCAGCCGCCCGCGGCCAACGGGTCATCCCCTCGGTCGAAACCATCATCGACCTGTCGGCGCGCAAGCTCTACGAGAACGCCATCCCCGAACTGGAAGATGCGCTCAACAAGGGTCTGCGCGGGGCGGAGGGCGACCCGCTGCCGTCGCGGCTGCGGGTGTTTTTCGGAACCTGCAGCGATCCGAGGCTCGAGCGTTTCGGGCGTCTGCTGTTTGACTGGTTTCGTGCTCCGATCCTTGAACTCACGCTCAAACCGGGAGACTGGGTCTCGATCTCCAGGATCGCCCTGCTGCCCTTCGGCAAGCTTGATGAGGCCGGTCGCGAGGCCCTGTTCCTGGCCATGGCGCGCTACACCGCGCGGCAGTGGAAGGACGCCAAGTCGCGCGCGCCGGCACGTTATTCGTTTGCCACCCTGGTTGATGCCAACGAGGCGCTTCCGCCATCCTCGATCGACAGCCTCAAGCACTGGTCGCGGATTGCCGCGCGCATGGGCGTCTCGGTCGAGCCGATCGGCCGCAAGGATCTGCCGCGTCTGGCCAATTTCGATGCGCTGTTCATTCGTGAAACCACCTCGATCTCCAACCACACCTACCGCTTCGCCCGGCGCGCCCAGCAGGAAGGCATGCCGGTGATCGACGATCCGGTGTCGATGATCCGCTGCACCAACAAGGTCTATCTTGACGAGTTGATGGCGTCGAACGGAATCCCGGTACCCGACACGGTGATGTTGATTGGGCCGGAGGACTTCCAGCGCGCCGCTGATCAACTGGGCTTTCCGATGGTGCTGAAGGTGCCTGATTCGTCGTTCTCCCGGGGCGTCAAGAAAGTCGCCTCGATGGCGGAGCTGAAGGCTCTGGCTGGCGCTTGGCTGCATGATTCCGAGGTGTTGATCGCGCAGAAGTTCATGCCCACCAGCTTTGACTGGCGCATCGGTGTGCTTGGCGGCAAGCCGCTGTTCGCCGTGCAGTACCTGATGGCCAAGAAGCACTGGCAGATCGTCAAGCACGACACCGGCGGCAAACCGCTGGAAGGCGGCTTCAAACCGTTCTCGCTGGCACAGGTGCCGCCGCTGGTGCTCGACACCGGCCTGCGCGCTGCCTGTTCGGTCGGCGATGGTCTGTATGGCGTTGACCTCAAGGAAACCGATGATGGCGTCTTCGTCATTGAGGTCAACGACAACCCAAACCTCGAACACGGCGTTGAGGATGCGGCGGAAAAGGACGAGGTCTGGACCCGGCTGACCAACTGGTTCATCGAGCGCATCGCCACATGACGAGCCCAGCCAGAGGGGCTCAGGGGCATCTGGCCCGGACTGTCACTTTCCGGCGAAACACGCTATAGCAGCCGCGGCTTGGTGCGCCTTGCCCCGACAAAGATTGTGACCCAGGATCCTATTCATGCTCAATGCCGCCGAAGACAGCCTCAATCTCAAACAGATTGTCGATCCGGCAGAACTGCGCGATGCGCTCAACGCCATCGCAGCCAAGCATGGTGGAGCCAGTACGGAAGCCCGCATGGCCGTGCTGGCCGAAGTCAAGCGTGTCAACGCAGAAGGCCGCGAAGTTGCGCGAAAGATGTTGTTTGACGATGGCGGCGGCACGGCGTGTGCCATGCGCATTTCCTATCTGCAGGATGAGATCACCTCGGCGCTTTATGATTACGCAAGTGTGCATGTCTACAGGGTCGAAAACCCTTCCAAATCCGAGCATATGACGGTCACGGCCGTTGGTGGCTATGGCCGCGGCACCCTGGCGCCGGGCTCCGACATCGATCTGCTGTTCGTGCTGCCTTACAAGAACACGCCCTGGACCGAGCAGGTCGTCGAGTGGATCCTCTACATTTTGTGGGACATGGGCCTGAAGGTCGGTCACGCCACACGCAATGTCGACGAGTGCATCCGCCTGTCGCGTTCCGACATGACCATTCGGACAGCCATTCTGGAAGCCCGCTTCCTGTGCGGGGCGCGTGCCCTGTTCAAGGATCTGGGCGATCGTTTCGACAATGAGGTGATCGAGGGAACCGGCCCTGAGTTCATCGCTGCCAAACTTGCCGAGCGGGACGAACGTCACCGCAAGGCCGGCGATACCCGCTATCTGGTCGAACCCAACGTCAAGGAAGGCAAAGGCGGCTTGCGCGACCTCAACACGCTGTTCTGGATCGCCAAGTATTTCTACCACATCCGCGACACAAGGGAGCTCGTCGGGCTTGGCGTGTTGTCAAAGCGCGAGTTCAATCTCTTCGTCAAAGCCGAGGATTTTCTCTGGGCAGTGCGTTGCCATATGCATTTCCTCACCGGAAAATCCGAAGAACGGCTGTCATTTGATATCCAGCGCGACATCGCTGCGGGCCTCGGCTATCAGGTTCATCCCGGCCTTTCCGCGGTCGAGCGCTTCATGAAGCACTATTTTCTCGTCGCCAAGGATGTCGGCGACCTGACCCGCATTTTCTGCGCCGGGCTTGAGGACCAGCAGGCCAAGCAGGCGCCCGGACTGACCGGTGTTATCAGCCGCTTTGCCAGCCGGCCGCGCAAGATCCCCGGCACGCTCGATTTCATCGAGGACAAGGGACGGATCAATCTGGCTGATGCCGACGCGTTCAAGCGCGATCCGGTCAACATCATCCGCATGTTCCACCTTGCTGACATTCGCGGTCTGGAATTCCACCCCGACGCGCTCAAGCGGGTGACCCGTTCGCTGCGGATGATCAATGCGGACTTGCGCGAAAACGAAGAGGCAAACCGGCTCTTCCTGTCGATTCTGACCTCGCGGCGGCAGCCAGCCATCATGCTCAGGCGTATGAACGAGGCTGGTGTGCTGGGCCGCTTCATTCCGGAGTTCGGCAAGATTGTCGCGATGATGCAGTTCAATATGTATCATCACTACACCGTCGACGAGCACCTGATCCGCTCCGTTGCGGTGCTGTCGGATATCGACAAGGGCGAGGGCGAGCGCGAACACCCGCTGGCGTCCAAACTGATGCCGGGGATCGAGGAGCGGGAGGTGCTTTATGTGGCATTGTTCCTGCACGACATTGCCAAGGGCCGCCCTGAAGATCATTCCACTGCCGGCGCCAAGGTGGCGCGCAAGCTGTGCCCGCGGCTCGGCCTGTCTGCGCATCAGACCGAGCTGGTGGCCTGGCTGATTGCCGAGCATCTGACCATGTCGATGGTGGCGCAGACGCGCGATCTCAATGACCGCAAGACGATCTCGGATTTTGCCGAAAAGATCCGCACCCTCGAACGGCTGAAGATGCTGGTTATCCTCTCGGTCTGCGATATCCGGGCTGTCGGTCCCGGCGTCTGGAACGGCTGGAAGGGGCAGTTGCTGCGCACGCTCTATTACGAGACCGAGCTGATGCTTTCGGGCGGCTTCTCTGAAGTCTCGCGCAAGGAACGCGCAGCCCATGCGCGCGAAGAGCTTGGCGAAGCTCTTGCCGACTGGAGCCAGAAGGACCGCAAGGCCTATCTGAAGCTTCACTATGAGCCCTACCTTCTGGCTGTGCCGCTTGAGGAACAGGTGCGCCACGCCAATTTTGTTCGCGAGGCCGACAAGGCGAAAAAGCCGCTTGCCACCATGGTGCGCACCCACGCCTTCCATGCCATCACCGAAATCACCCTGCTGTCGCCGGACCATCCGCGACTGCTCTCCATTGTCACCGGTGCCTGTGCCGCAGCCGGCGCCAATATTGCCGACGCCCAGGTGTTCACCACCTCCGACGGCCGCGCGCTCGACACCATCCTGATCAACCGCGAGCTGCCCGATGACGAGGACGAGTTAAGGCGCGGTGCCTCCGTCGGCCGCATGATCGAGGATGTACTGGCAGGCCGGGCCTATATTCCGGAAGTCATCGCTCGCAAGACCCGCGGCAAGTCCAGGAAACGGCCCTTCATCATCAAGCCGCAGGTGACGATTTCCAACGCATTGTCCAACAAGTTTACTGTCATCGAGGTCGAATGCCTCGACCGCACCGGCCTGCTCTCGGAGGTCGCCTCGGTGCTTTCGGATCTGTCGCTCGATATTGCTTCCGCGCACATCACCACCTTCGGTGAAAAAGTCGTCGATACGTTCTACGTTCGTGACCTGGTCGGCATGAAAATCACCAACGAGAACCGCCAGACCAACATCATTGCCCGGCTCAAGGCGGTGCTCGCCAAGGAAGAAGATGAAGTGCGCGACAGGATGCCTCCCGGCATGATCGCACCACAAGGCTCAACCCGGCGGGGCAAGGCCTCCGCATCACAGGGCTGATACCGGCATGAGCCTGATAGGCAAATTCGCAAGCGTCGGCGGCGCCACCATGGCAAGCCGTGTGCTCGGCTTTGTTCGCGAAGCAATGATTGCGGCGTTTCTTGGCGCGGGGCCCGTGGCCGATGCGTTCTACGCCGCGTTCCGCTTCCCCAATCTGTTTCGTCGGCTGTTTGCGGAAGGCGCGTTCAATGCTGCTTTCGTGCCGCTGTTTGCCAAGGAGATCGAGGGCGGCGGACAGCTTGCTGCACAGAAATTTGCCCAGCAGGTGCTCGCGGTCCTGTTGTTGTCGCTGTTCGTGATTTCCGCTCTGGCGATGATCTTCATGCCGTTCCTGGTCGGCACCGTGATCGCGCCGAAATTTGCCTCGGACCCTGAAAAATTCGATCTCACCGTGCTGCTGGCGCGCATCATGTTTCCCTATCTTGCGGCCATGAGCCTGGTGGCGATGCTGGCAGGCATTCTCAATTCGCTCAGGCGGTACTTTCTGGCGGCCCTGGCTCCGGTTCTTCTCAATGTGGTGCTCGTCGCCGGCCTTGTGGCGTCTGGTTACCTCAGCTTGAGCGCTCCTGATATCGGCCAGGTGCTGGGTTGGTCCGTCACGGTCTCCGGAATGCTTCAGCTTGGGCTGCTTGTCTTGGCGCTTCGGCGTGAAGGTTTCAGCCTCGGCTTCGTACGTCCGCGATTGACGCCGGCGGTCAAACGCCTGTTGTGGCTGGCTCTCCCGGCAGCGGTGACGGGCGGTATTACCCAGATCAATCTGCTCGTCGGTCAGATCATCGCCTCGGCACAGGATGGGGCCATCGCCATCATCAACTATGCCGACCGTCTCAACCAGCTTCCGCTCGGCGTCATCGGCATCGCCATCGGTGTTGTGCTGCTGCCGGAACTGTCCCGCGCTTTGCGGGCGGGGGACGTGAAAGAGGCGCAGCATCTCCAGAATCGCAGCCTGGAATTCGGCATGGCCATCACCGTGCCTGCCGCCTTCGGTCTGGCGCTGCTGCCCGAGCCGATCATCGCGCTTGTGTTCGAGCGCGGGGCCTTTACCCGCGAGACGACGTTGGTAACGGCCTCGGTGCTCGCAGCCTTCTCCACGGGCTTGCCTGCATTCGTGCTGATGAAAATCTTCACCCCGGTGTTTTATGCCCGTGAAGACATGCGCACCCCGCTTTGGGCCTCGGCTCTGTCGGTTGTCATCAATATCAGTGGTAGCCTCATTCTGTTTCCACGGCTCGGAGTCATGGGACTTGCAATTGCAACCAGCCTGGCTGGTTGGGTCTCGGCCCTGTATCTTGGCCAGCGACTGGTTTTCCGTAACCTCTACCGTCCAGCGGCCATCACTCTCAGGCGGATTCTGCTTGTTGTTGCCGGCGCGGCGCTGATGGGCGCGCTGCTGTGGTGGGTCGAGGCAAACTTTCCGCATTTGCTGCTTGATGCCTCGCTGCTTGTCCGGCTTGTGTCGGTCCTGCTCACGGTGGTGGCCGGCGCAGCGGTCTATTTCGGCTTTGCCTTCGCCACCGGAGCGCTCGACAGGCGTGAATTTGCCCGGCTCCTCAGACGCCGCAAAAAGGCCTGAGGTCAACCTGCTCGCTTGAACACCTATTGACCTCACACCGCTTGAGCCGCATAACCCCGCCCGATTTCAACGAGGTATCCGGGCCCTCCACAAGCCTGGCGGGAGCACATCATGTCCGACACGTTCAAGCCGCTGGTTTTTTCCGGCGTTCAGCCCACCGGCAATCTTCACCTGGGCAATTATCTCGGCGCCATCCGTAAGTTCGTGGCGTTGCAGGAGCAGCATAATTGCATCTTCTGCGTCGTCGACATGCACTCGATCACCGCCCAGCTCGTGCACGACGATCTCAAGGCCCAGACCCGCTCTATTGCAGCCGCCTTCATCGCCTCGGGCATCGATCCGGTCAAGCACATCGTCTTCAACCAGTCCGCCGTTCCCGGCCATGCGCAACTTGCCTGGATCTTCAATTGCGTCGCACGCATCGGCTGGATGAACCGCATGACCCAGTTCAAGGACAAGGCCGGCAAGGACCGCGAGAACGCTTCGCTCGGTCTGCTCGCCTATCCAAGCCTGATGGCGGCCGATATTCTGATTTACCGCGCCACCCACGTGCCAGTCGGTGACGATCAGAAACAGCACCTCGAACTGACCCGCGATATCGCCCAGAAATTCAACATCGATTTCTCCGACCGCATCCGCGCCTCGGGTGTCGGCGTCGACATGATGGTTGGCGAGGAAAAGGTCTCCGGCTTCTTCCCGATGACCGAGCCGCTGATCGATGGCCCGGCCCCGCGCGTCATGAGCTTGCGTGACGGCTCCAAGAAGATGTCGAAATCCGATCCTTCGGACCTCTCGCGCATCAACCTCGACGACGATGCAGACACCATTGCCAAGAAAATCCGCAAGGCCAAGACTGATCCGGCGCCTCTGCCCGATACGCTGGAAGAGCTTGAAGGCCGCCCCGAGGCGCAGAACCTTCTCGGTATCTACGCAGCGCTCAGCGACCGCACCCGCAAGGATGTGCTTGAGGAATATGCCGGACAGCAGTTCTCCGTGTTCAAGCCGGCTCTGGTCGAACTGGCAGTCAGTGTGCTTGCTCCCATCACCAGCGAAATGAAGCGGCTGATGGATGATCCCAGCCACATCGACGGGATTCTCAAGGACGGCAGCAGCCGCGCCAACGAGATTGCACAAAAGACCATGACTGACGTTCGCGAGATCATCGGCTTTCTGTAAAAAACGCTGCAGCACGGCGCATGCAAGGGAATGCGCCGTGCTGTGCGGCTTGCCGGGGAGTCTCAAAAACACACTTGCGGGAAAGCCCGCTCTGATGGCATTGTCCCGCCCATGGTATCAAGAAGACGTTCACGCGAGGCCGGTCACCGGCGCAAGTTCCTCGCAGTCATCGATGACACGCCCGAGTGCGAACGCGCCATGCGCTATGCAGGCATGCGGGCCTACAACTCCGGTGGCGGGCTGGTTCTGGTCTATGTGATCGAGCCCGGCGACTTTCAGCACTGGCTTGGTGTCGAGGAAATCATGCGCGCCGAAGCCATGGAAGAGGCCGAAGCAACGCTTGCCAAGGCCAGCGAGAAAATGCGCCAGATTATCGGCATCGATCCCGAGGTGGTGATCCGCGAGGGCAAGACCACCGACGAAATCCACGCGGTGATCGAGGAAGATCAGGACATCGCCATTCTGGTGCTGGCCGCAGGTTCTGCCAAGGATGGCCCCGGCCCGCTGGTGACATCAATTGCAGGGCGAGGGGCCGCGTTCCCGATTCCGGTCACGGTTATTCCCGATGCGCTGACCGATGACGAGATCGATGCATTGAGTTGATCTGCACCGGCGAGTTGATCGGCATCTCCCCTTGATTGCGAGCCTTGCGAGGCTTATCTTGTTTTGAAGAATTCTAAACTGGCCGGTCATCGCATCCGGCATGGAGGCCGAACATGTTCATCCAGACCGAATCCACACCCAATCCCGCGACCCTTAAATTCCTCCCCGGCAAGGTGGTGATGGAAGAGGGGACTGCGGATTACCGCGACGCCGACGAAGCCGCGATGATATCACCGCTTGCCGGCAAGCTGTTCGGCATTCCGGGCGTCACCGGTGTGTTCTTCGGCTATGACTTCATCACCATCACCAAGGATGGGCCTGACTGGCAGCATCTCAAGCCCGCTGTCCTCGGCACCATCATGGAACATTTCATGTCCGGCGCGCCGATCATGGCTGCGGGCAGCGATGGCACTCCTGTTTCTGACGAGGAGTTTTTTGAAGAGGGTGATGAAACCATCGTCGCCACCATCAAGGAACTGCTCGAAAGCCGGGTTCGCCCTGCCGTTGCCCAGGATGGCGGCGACATCACCTTCCGCGGGTTCCGCGATGGCAAGGTGTTTTTGCACATGAAGGGCGCTTGCGCCGGCTGTCCGTCCTCGACGGCAACGCTCAAGCACGGCATCCAGAATCTGCTCAAGCATTTCGTCCCCGAAGTCCGCGAAGTCGAAGCCGTCTGAGCCGATCGCACTTTACCGCGCCTGCCTCTGTCCCTATTAACTTCAGGGATATGATGCCGTGCGCTGGTAGCGCGGCCTGTTCCAACGGATGTGCCCGGTGCTGACACTCGCCATTGATTGCTCTGCAAGGTTTTGTTCTGTCGCTCTGTTTGATGCGAGCGCGAACCTAATCCTTGCCGCCGCAAGCCCCGACATCGGGCGCGGTCATGCCGAGCAATTGCCTGCCATTGTGCAATCGGTACTTGGTGAAGCCGGCGCTGAACTCACCGAGGTCAAGCGCATCGGCGTCACGGTAGGACCCGGCTCTTTTGCCGGTATCCGGGTCGGAGTAGCCTTCGCCCGTGGTCTGGCCCTGGCGCTCAACGTGCCCGTGGTGGGCGTTGGGTCGCTCGAAGCCATCGCCCTTCCTGCAGCAGCGGCGCACAGCAGATCCGTCATGGCAGTGCTTGATGCCAAGCGCGATCATGTCTGGGCCATCCTGGTTGACCCGGATGGCACGGTCACCGAAGCTGCAGCCGAACGCGCGCCCGAGGCCGCGTCCGCACTGGCGCTTGAGACCGGCTGCCTGATCATCGGCAGCGGGGCGGCGCTTCTGGCCGGCGTCGATCCGGCTCTCGCACCGCAGATCATTGGCGACCGGGTTGCTCCGGAGATCCAGGACGTCGCCCGCTTGGCCGCAGAGCTCAATCCGGCATCGAATCCGGCCGAGCCGCGCTATCTCCGCGATGCCGATGCAAAACCGCAGGCCGGCTTCGTGTTGCCGCATCAGAAAGCGGGCTGATGGCCTTCAGTTTTTTCTCACGCCAGCCACAATGCCTGATTCTCTCGATCGAAATGCAGGATGCGCGCACCGCCTCGCGCATTCATGGCGAGGCCTTTGCCCGCGCCTGGGGGGACGGTGAATTCGAGAGCCTGATTTCCCAGCAATCGGTCTTCGGCTATCTCGCCTGCCCCGAAGGCCGCGCCCGTGACGCGGCCGCCGGTTTCGTGCTGAGCCGCGAAGCTGCCGGCGAGGCCGAGATCCTGTCGATCGGGATTTCGCCCAAACAGCGCCGCAGCGGATTGGGCTGGCGCTTGATGCTCAGCGCCATGAAGGAAGCCAAGCGGCGGGGTGCCGAGGAGATGTTTCTCGAGGTCGATGAAACCAACACCGCCGCTGTTGCCATGTACCGCAAGCTCAACTTCATGAAGGTCGGAGAGCGCAGCGCCTACTATGCACAGCAGGGCGGTGCGCGCACGACGGCGCTTGTCATGCGCTGCGATCTTCGTTAGTCCGCTCTGGATCGTCGGCTATCGTTGCCGGCATCTTCTGCACACCAACTGGCGGGGCGGGCGATGGACGAGCAGAAATCCCTGGAAGACAGATGTGCCGAACGCGGCATGCGCATGACCGAGCAACGCCGGGTCATCGCCCGCGTACTTGATGGTGCCGATGATCATCCCGATGTGGAGGAGCTGCACCGCCGCGCCGTGCTGGTTGATCCGCGCATTTCCATGTCCACCGTCTACCGCACGGTGAAGCTGTTTGAGGACATCGGCATCATCGAGCGGCATGATTTCCGCGATGGCCGCTCGCGCTATGAGACCGTGCCCGAAGAGCATCATGATCATCTCATCGATCTTCGCACCGGCCAGGTAATCGAATTCCATTCAGCTGAAATCGAGGCATTGCAGGAACGCATTGCCCGCGAACACGGGTTCCGGCTGGTCGATCACCGCCTGGAACTCTACGGCATCCCGATCAAGACCGACAAGAAATAGATAACCCGATGCCGGATGTAGCCTGCCGTCATGCCTTGCCGGTCCTGCCATGATCGCCGTTCTGCGTGTTGCAATCGTCTTTGCGGCCTTCCTCATCCTGACACTTGCGCTGCTGCCGGTTCAGCTGATCGCGCTTGGCCTCGGTCATTCGGTGATGCAGCGGCTGCCGCGCTGGTGGCACCGGGTCATGTGCCGCGTCATCGGGTTGCGCGTGCGTGTCAGCGGGAACCTGTCGCAGAATAGGCCGCTCTTGCTGGTGGCCAATCACATCTCCTGGAAGGACATTCTGGTTCTCGGATCGGTCGCCGATGTGGTCTTCATCGCCAAGTCCGAGGTTCGCGGCTGGCCGGTGCTGGGCTGGCTCGCACGGCTTCAACGCTCGGTCTTTGTCGAGCGCGAGGTCAGGCGCAAGACCGGCATGCAGATCTCTGATGTCTCGGCCCGGCTGGTCTCGGGTGAATTGGTGGTGCTGTTTGCCGAAGGGACCACATCGGATGGTAACCGGGTGATGCCGTTCAATTCCTCGCTGTTTGGCGCTGCAAGTGCGGCCCTGCCGTTTGCACCGGACGGCAAGGTTTACATCCAGCCGGTCTCCATCGCTTACACCGGTCTTCACGGCATGCCTATGGGCCGCTATCACCGGCCGGTCGCAGGATGGCCCGGAGATGTGGCGCTGGGGCCGCACATGTTGCGCGTCATTCGCGACGGCGCGCTCGACGTCGACGTGGTATTCTCAGACGTTGTCCCGTTTGACGCCACCACCAACCGCAAGAACACGGCCCGTCTGGTCGAGGCCCGGGTACGGGAAGGTCTCAACGCAGCACTGCGCGGCAAATTCAATGGCTGATCAGCCATTTTCAAGCCGCAGTTTTATCGCTAAAAGCCCCCCATGACACAAGCAATAACCACAGCAGATGCTGCACCCAAAGCCGAAGTTGGCGCACAAACCGGCGGGCAGCCCAAGAAGGTCTTCGTCAAGACCTATGGCTGCCAGATGAACGTCTATGACAGCGAACGCATGGGCGATGCGTTGACCCGTGACGGCTATCAGACCGTTGATACGGTCGAGGCCGCTGACCTTATCCTCATCAACACCTGCCATATCCGCGAAAAGGCCGCCGAAAAGGTCTATTCGCAGCTGGGGAGGCTGGCCAAGCTGAAGAAGCAGCGCAATGCCGATGGTGGAGATCTGATGGTCGCAGTTGCCGGCTGTGTGGCCCAGGCCGAAGGCCGCGAGATTATCCGCCGCGCACCGGTGGTCAATGTGGTCATCGGTCCGCAGACCTATCACCGTCTGCCCGAAGCTCTGGCAAAGGCGCGCCAGGGCGAGAGCGTGGTTGAAACCGAATTTCCCACCGAGGACAAGTTCGACGGCCTGCCAAAGACCCCGGAAAATGCCATCCGCGCCCGCGGCGTTGCGGCTTTTCTCACCGTTCAGGAAGGCTGCGACAAGTTCTGCACCTTCTGCGTGGTGCCCTACACCCGTGGCGCGGAAGTCTCGCGACCCGTCGACCGGATTCTGGGTGAGGCGGAGCGGCTGGCAAATGCCGGTGTGCGCGAAGTCACGTTGCTGGGACAGAACGTCAATGCCTGGCACGGCAAGGGCGCTGATGACCGCGAATGGGGACTGGGCGAACTGGTGCGCCGCTTGGCGACTATTGATGGCATTGACCGCATTCGCTACACCACCAGCCATCCGCGTGACATGGACGACGCCCTGATTGAAGCCCATCGCGATCTGCCCGAGCTCATGCCCTATCTGCACCTGCCGGTGCAGTCGGGCTCGGACCGCATCCTCAAGGCGATGAACCGGCGACACACGGCCGCAGATTACATCAGGCTCGTCGAGCGCATCCGCGCGGCGCGTCCTGACATTGCTCTGTCGGGCGATTTCATCGTCGGATTTCCCGGTGAAACCGACGCGGATTTCGAAGACACCATGCGGCTGGTCCGCGAGGTGAACTACGCGTCCGCCTTCACATTCAAATATTCGATCCGCCCCGGCACGCCGGGCGCCGATATGGAGGACCAGGTCGATGAAGCGGTCAAGACCGAACGGCTGGCGCGGCTTCAGGATCTCATCAACCAGCAGACACGGGCCTTTGGTCGCGAATGTGTCGGAAAAGTGGTCGATCTGCTCTTGGAGAAACCCGGACGCAACACCGACCAGATAATCGGCCGATCGCCTTGGCTGCAGCCGGTAATAATTGATGCAAAGCTGGGCAAAATCGGTGACATTGTCCGTGTGAGAATCACGCAACCCGGCACGACCGGTCTTTTCGCAGAAGCTGTGGAGTGATCGCCCAGTGCATTTATGGAGCCAAATCGTTTGACAGCTGAGCACCTGTCTAAGACAGAAGCTGCGACGCCCAAATCGGGCGCGTCTGATACGACCCACCTCGCGCTGAGCTTTGAAAACAACCGTCTTGCCAGTGAGCTTTTCGGTCAATTTGATCAAAATCTGGCGCTGATCGAGCAAAAACTCAAAATCGATGCCCGGGCGCGTGGCAACACGGTCACCCTGCGGGGTGAGGAAATCGCAACAAATCAGGCGCGCCGGGCGCTGGATTACCTCTATGACCGCCTGCTCAAGGGCGCCAGCGTCGAGACGTCCGACGTCGAGGGCGCGGTCCGTATGGCGCTCGCCGCAGACGATCAGCTGGTGCTGCCAACGCTGGAACGCAAGGGCAAGATGACACTGGCGCAAATCTCGACCCGCAAGAAGACCGTCATCGCCCGGACTCCGACCCAGGACGCCTATATGCGCGCGATGGAACGCGCCGAACTGGTGTTTGGCGTCGGACCTGCGGGCACCGGCAAGACCTATCTGGCCGTGGCGCATGCCGCCCAGATGCTTGAGCGTGGTTCCGTCGAACGCATCATCCTGTCGCGCCCGGCTGTGGAAGCGGGCGAGCGTCTGGGCTTTTTGCCAGGTGACATGAAGGAAAAGGTCGATCCCTATTTGCGGCCACTCTACGACGCGCTTTACGACATGATGCCGGGCGAGAAGGTCGAGCGTGCGTTGACCGCCGGCGTCATCGAGATCGCGCCGCTGGCTTTCATGCGTGGCCGGACCTTGGCCAATGCCGCAGTCATTCTCGATGAGGCGCAGAACACCACCCAGATGCAGATGAAGATGTTTCTCACCCGGCTGGGCGAGAACTCGCGCATGATCATCACCGGCGATCCGAGCCAAGTCGACCTGCCGCGCGGTGTCACATCCGGCCTGGTCGAGGCCCTGTCGATCCTTGACGGCGTCAACGGTGTCGTCACCTGCCGCTTCCGCGGTGTCGATGTGGTGCGCCATCCGCTGGTACAGCGCATTGTCGAGGCCTATGACAAGAAACTCTACCCCAAGCCTGAAGGCGACGCATGACCGTTCATCCGTCGATCAGCCTGGAGCTTGCCGTCGAGGCCGGGGAGTGGGGCGATGTCGAGGCGATAGAGGCATTGGCAGAGGCAGCACTTGGAGCGGCTGTGGCCGATCTGGCCGGGCACCAAGCCCAGCCGTTTCCCGATACGCCGCCGGAAGTGTCGCTTGTACTGGCTGATGATGCGATGATGACCGACATCAACAGCCAGTGGCGGAGCCAGCCCAAGCCGACCAACGTGTTGTCGTTTCCAGCTTTTCCGCTGGTGCCGGGCGGCCAGCCCGGTCCGATGCTTGGCGACATCATTCTGGCCCGGGAAACAATCGAGCGCGAAGCCCTGGAGCTTGCCAAGCCGGTTGATGAGCACATCACGCACCTGATCGTGCACGGATTTCTTCATCTTTTCGGCTATGATCACATCGAAAACAGCGATGCCGAGGAAATGGAAGCGATCGAGACTCGCATTTTGTCCTCGCTTGACCTATCTGACCCATACGGCGATACCGAGCCGGTTTGACATTGAAGAGACGATGACACAGAGCAATGCCCCGGCCCCGACCGGAGACGCGCAAAGCGCTTCGAGCGCACCTTCCACCGAAGAAGACGCCCCCAGTTATCTTCCCGTGCCTGTGCGCGGGAGTGATATGGTTGTCCATGAGGACGAACGTGGCGGCATGGGGCTTTGGCAGCGCCTGGTCCGCGCGCTGTTTCCCCCATCAGATCGTGAGTCGATCCGCGAGGATCTGAACGACGCGCTGCAGTCGGGCGGCGAACTGCACGAAGCGTTTTCGCCTGATGAACGCGCCATGCTGCACAACATACTGCGCTTGCGCGAGGTCCGGGTGGAAGACGTCATGGTGCCGCGCGCCGATGTCGAGGCTGTCGACCAGACCACGACGCTGGGCCGTCTTCTCGAGATCTTTGAGGAATCCGGCCATTCGCGCATGCCGGTCTATTCGGAAAATCTCGACGACCCGCGTGGGATGATCCATATCCGCGATCTTCTTGCCTGGATCACCAAACAGGCCCGCGCCAAGCGCAAGTCGGTGGCAAAAAGCGCCGCTGCACTGCAGAAACTGAATTCGCTCAATGCACTCGAACTCTCACGCGTCGATCTGAGCAAGACGCTGCAGGAATCGGGCATCACCCGCAAGGTGCTGTTTGTCCCGGCATCCATGCTGGCCTCCGACCTGATGCAACGCATGCAGGCCAACCGGATCCAGATGGCGCTGGTGATTGACGAATACGGCGGCACCGATGGTCTGGTGTCGCTTGAGGACATCGTCGAAATGGTGGTCGGAGACATCGCCGACGAACACGACGATGAAGATGAAACCCTGATCACCAAGGCCGGCGAGGACATCTGGGTTGTCGACGCCAAGGCCGAGTTGGAGGATCTCGCCGACGAGATCGGCAAGGATTTCGACATTCGCGAACAGAGCGAAGAGGTCGATACCATTGGCGGCCTGATCTTCTCCGAGTTGGGGCGGGTGCCCGCCCGTGGCGAAGTCGTGCAGGCTCTGCCCGGTTTCGAGTTCCACGTGATGGATGCTGATCCGCGCCGAGTCAAACGCGTGCGCATCATCAGAAAGCGCCAGGCACCGCGCCGCCGTCCGGCGCGCGGCGAAGCATCACCCAAGAAAAATTCCGGCTCAAGTGACGCCAGCGCCGCCTGAGCCCTCAGCTGCTGTCTGCCGTCAGTTCGGGGATCCGGTCCGCCGCCGATTGCACGAGACCGCGACAACCCGGTGTGCGCGCAGGCTGTAAAAAAGCCGCGTGGGATGACGGACATGGCGCAGGTTTTTTGAAAAGATGCGGCAACTGATTCGCTTGGCCGATATGCATCGGGTGAGCGGGATCCTTGTTGGCGGGGAGTACACCGGATTTGGAACGCATCGCTGAATCCATCATGCTGAGCTGGGGCGCCAAACGCTTCATGCTGGCTTTTGCCGCCGGAGCTCTGGCGGTGCTGGCATTGCCGCCTTTCAATTTCTTTGCCGTGCTGTTTATCTCCTTTCCTGTTCTTGTCTGGCTGCTTGATGGCGCCAGCGGGTCGGCTGAGCGCGGTCTGCTCGGGCGAATGCGGCCGGCCTTTGCCACCGGTTGGTGGTTCGGCTTTGGCTATTTCGTTGCCGGCCTCTGGTGGCTCGGCAATGCACTGTTGGTTGATGCAAATGGCTTCGCCTGGGCCTTGCCGCTTGCGGTGCTTGGCCTGCCGGCAATCCTGGCGCTGTTTTACGGACTTGCAGCCTCTGTTGCCTGGCTTTTGTGGTCCGACGGCATCGGCCGTATTGCAGCACTTGGTGCGGCCTTCGGTGTTATCGAATGGCTGCGCAGTTTCGCTTTCACCGGCTTTCCCTGGAATGCGATCGGCTATGCGGCCATGCCGGCGCCGTTGATGATGCAATCGGTCGAGATTGTCGGCATATTCGGCATGTCGGCGCTGACCGTGTTCGTGTTTTCAGCGCCTGCCCTGGTGGGTACCAAACGAGGCGCGGTCGCGGGTCTCGTCACCGCGCTGGTGCTTTTCTCCGCCCATATTGGCTATGGCTGGTTCGCACTGCATCGGCTCGACAGCGCGCCTGCGGTGCCGTCAAATGCCATTGTCCGGATTGTCCAGCCGGCGATCGACCAGTCTGCGAAGTGGGATCTGGCCGAGCGCGAGCGGATATTTTCCCGTCTTCTGTCTCTCAGTGCGCTGCCGCCGCGCGAGGGAGAACCGCGGCCCACGCACATCGTCTGGCCAGAGACCGCACTGCCGTTCCTGCTGACCGAGAACCCCGGTGCGCTCTCGCGCATTGCCGACATGCTTCAGGTCGGGCAATCCCTGGTGACCGGCGCTGTGCGCTTCGAGGATGGAGCAGGGGGCACGCCGCCGCGCTATTACAACACCATTAATGTGATTGATGATGAAGGCCAGATCATCGGCTTCGCCGACAAGGCGCATCTGGTTCCTTTTGGGGAGTATCTGCCGTTCGAAGCTCTTCTGCGCCGCTACGGACTGACACCGGTGGCCCAAACCTTTGGCGGATTCTCCGCCGCAGACCGCCGGGGATTGTTGAGCTTGCCCGGCGGTTTGGGCGCGGTACCGCTGATTTGTTACGAAGCAATTTTCCCGGACCTGGCGACACTTTCCGAAGGCCGGGGCTCCTTGCTGCTCAATCTCACCAATGATGCCTGGTATGGCATGACACCTGGTCCCTATCAGCATCTGCGTCAGGCGCAGTTGCGGGCGGTCGAAACCCGGCTTCCTCTTGTTCGCGCCGCCAACAACGGAATCTCGGCAGTCGTTGATGCCGGCGGTCGCATAGGGGGCAGTTTGCCGCTCGGTGAAAGCGGGGTTTTCGATGTCGCTCTGCCATCGCCGTCTGACCAGTTCTCGCTTATAAGAATTAGGCGATTTAACTTTGGATTGATAATCGTCATAATGGTGGTGATGGCTCTCGTTGCTCGTAAAAGTAAAAAGCAGCGGTTTGATTGACGCAAAACCCCCAAAATAGCATAGTCGTTTTCGTCAACCCATTTCCCGTAGAGGTCACGGATTAGCTGACCGGTCCTTCCGGTTATTTCTGCGCTGCAATCAATACGGGATAAGTCAACCTTGGAGCTGAAGCTCTTGTCAGGACGAAAGCATGATTGAAAACAAGAAGAAACCCAATCCGATCGACATCCATGTCGGCAGCCGGGTCCGTTTGCGGCGGACCATGCTCGGCATGAGTCAGGAAAAGCTCGGCGAGGCGTTAGGCATCACCTTCCAGCAGATCCAGAAATACGAGAAGGGCACCAACCGGGTTGGTGCAAGCCGTCTGCAGAATATCTCGACCATTCTCAACGTGCCGGTCAGTTTCTTCTTTGAGGATGCGCCGGGCGATCCGGCCACATCCCAGCCGGGAATGGCCGAGGCCAACAGCTCCAATTATGTGGTCGATTTCCTGTCGTCTTCCGAAGGCCTTCAGCTCAACCGCGCCTTTATCAAGATCCCTGACCCGAAGGTCCGCCGCAAGCTGGTCGATCTGGTCAAGTCGCTGGCATCAGAACCTGACGCCGACTGAGTTGTCGCGACCCGTTTCCCGATAATTTCGGGTGATTGGCGGTCATAAATGCGCTGCGTGATTCACTTGAAGAGTGTGGACGCGGCGCATTCAACAACGTGAAGACGTTGCTTGGCTTGGCCGGGTAGTCGGCATCTTCAGCGTTTCGAGTCAATCACATCAAGATATATTTATGTCATTCTGACCTTGTCAGAATCGCGCGTTACCACTAAGAAGCTTCAACACTTCAAACTGATGGAGCCTGCCATGGAGCGCTCGACTTTCCTTTTCACCAGTGAATCTGTCTCCGAAGGGCACCCCGACAAGGTGTGTGACCGCATCTCGGACGAGATTGTCGATCTGGTTTACCGGGAGGCCAAGAAGACCGGTGTGGATCCATGGAGCGTGCGCGTCGCCTGCGAAACCCTGGCGACAACCAACCGCGTCGTGATCGCCGGTGAGGTTCGTGTGCCGCCATCGCTGGTCAAGACCGACAAGAACGGCAAGGAAGTCATCAATCCGGCCAAGTTCAAATCTGCTGCGCGCAAGGCCATCAAGTCGATCGGTTACGAGCAGGACGGCTTCCACTGGAAAACCGCCAAGATCGATGTGCTGTTGCATTTCCAGTCAGCCCACATTGCGCAGGGCGTCGACAACGCTGCAGACCATCAGGGATCCGAAGGTGCGGGCGACCAGGGCATCATGTTCGGCTATGCCTGCAACGAGACCCCGGATCTGATGCCGGCGCCGATCTACTACAGTCACAAGATTCTTGAATTGCTTGCAGCCGCCCGCCACAAGGGCGAGGGCGATGTCGGCACACTCGGCCCGGATGCCAAGAGCCAGGTCACCGTGCGTTACGTTGACGGCAAACCGTCGGAGGTCGCCTCCATTGTCTTGTCCACCCAGCACCTCGACGGCAGCTGGGACTCGGACAAGGTGCGTCAGGTTTGCGAGCCCTATATCCGTGAGGCACTGACGGGCCTTGAGATCGCAGACGATTGCAAGTGGTACATCAACCCGACCGGCAAGTTTGAAATCGGCGGGCCCGATGGCGACGCCGGCCTCACTGGCCGCAAGATCATCGTCGATACCTATGGTGGTGCAGCACCTCATGGCGGCGGTGCGTTCTCCGGCAAGGACACCACCAAGGTGGATCGCTCCGCGGCCTACGCCGCACGCTATCTGGCGAAAAACGCGATTGCCGCGGGCTTTGCCGACCGCTGCACCATCCAGCTTGCCTACGCTATCGGCGTGGCGCAGCCGCTCTCGATCAATGTCAACTTCCATGACACCGGCAAGGTCTCGGAAGCTGCGCTGGAAGAAGCGCTGCCCAAGATCATGGATCTGACGCCGCGCGGTATCCGCAAGCATCTCGATCTGAACAAGCCGATCTACGCCCGCACCGCAGCCTATGGCCACTTCGGCCGCAAGGCTGGCCGCGACGGATCGTTCTCTTGGGAGAAGCTTGATCTGGTCAAGCCGCTCAAGGAAGCTCTCAAGGGCTGATGCACTCTGTCAGGTGGGACAATTCCGGCATGACCAGCCCCGCAAGGCGTTCACGCGCGACCGAAGCATTCTATGGTCGCCGCAAGGGCAAGACCCTCAAGGTGCCACAGGCCGCTGCGCTGGCCGAACTGCTCCCGGTGCTCAAGCTTGATTTGACCAGCCCAGCGCCGGCACCGTTCGAAAGCCTGTGGCCGAAACCGGTCTCGGCGGTACGTCTTGAAATTGGTTTCGGAGGCGGTGAGCACTTGCTGCATCGAGCCCGCATGGCGCCCGGTACGGGCTTCATCGGCATCGAGCCGTTCATCAACTCGATGGCAAAGATGCTTGGTGGGCTGGAGAGCGAAGGTCTCGACAACATCCGCCTCTATGATGATGATGCAACGCAGGTTCTGGACTGGCTTCCGGATGCCTGCATCGATCAGATCGATCTGCTCTACCCCGATCCGTGGCCCAAAATGAAGCATTGGAAGCGCCGGTTCGTCTCGCGCGTCAATCTTGACCGCTTTGCCCGGGTTCTCAAGCCTGGTGGCCGCTTCTGCTTCGCCTCCGATATCGAGACCTATGTCAACTGGACGTTGGCCCACATTGCAGCGCATCCAGATTTCGAATGGACGGCCCGCAAGGCAGCTGACTGGCGCGAACCGTGGCAGGGCTGGCCCAGCACACGCTACGAAGCCAAGGCGATCCGCGAAGGCCGTACGCCCTGCTATCTCGAGTTTCGACGTGCCGCTTGATTCCTGAGCGGCACTGTCACCGCTTTGCCGGGACGGAAGCCTACACAGTGAAAAAATTCAGCGGAAACAGATGGCCTTGGTCGGTCTGCATTGCAGGCCCGGATGGTGCTTCGATGAAACACTCATCCTCGAACCATGTCCAGTCATCATCCCAGGTCCAGCAATCCGCATTCCTGTAGGCCTGGGAGACCTGCCGGGCATAGACAACATCCGTCGGCAACCGAACAAAAGTCGAAGGTTGCTGGCGAAGGTAGCGTTGAGCCAGCGGAAGCGAGCGGTCGCTGCAGTAGTTCGATACCCAGAGCTTGAATCCGATTTCTCGTCGCAACACATCCAGCGCACGAAAACACTGAACATGGTCCTCATGACCATATTCGCCCCAGGGATTGTGGGTGAACACATTCATGTCCCTGTTCAGCAACGGCCGGAGTCGCTCGATACTTTCCCGGAAATTTGCCTCGTAGGCCCGCCAGATGGGGAGAGGCGCTGACGGCGCGGCAATCGGAAGCGCCTTGATCACACGCGATTTGATGTCGCGCAGGGTGGCGATTGAGGTCAGCCCCAGTCCGGACTCGGTAAGGGTTGGCGATGACCAGTCAGCGCACCCGCACGCGCCGGCCTCCGTCATTTCCATCCAGACCACATCCGGATGCGGCATGTTGCGGATCGCCTCCGCACGCCGGGCGCCGATGCCTGGGTCCGCCCAGAAGTCGCGATACAGGATGATCACCTTTTGCGCCTGCCTCATGACCGATGAAAACCAGAGTATTTCATCGTCCGGATGAGCAGCAACAATAATCGCGTTTCTGTAAAGGTTGTGATCCGATGTCATGGGTGCCCCATTTTGATCTGCGTCTTTCCCAGCATTACGCGCCAAGCCTCAGTATGGAGCAATTCAGTTGCAGTTGGGCATTGAAGTTAATCTACGGTTAACCGCCATCTGTCGCGTTTTGGTCCGGCGCGACAGATGTCTGGAAGCGCTGCAAGGAGCTCGAAATGCGAAACAGCTTGCCCGCGGGCACAAATCGGGCTATACAACATCCAAATTCTTGATCGTTTTGAACAAGGGTGGGCCCGCAAGGACCCGCTCTTTTTTGTTGCCAGGCGATCAGACGAACAATCGCAGCGCGCGTCAAGCCAAGGATAGGCTGGCCGGGACGCTGCAGCATTTTCTGAGTGCTGCAGGTTTTGGTCCCTGAACAGCATTGGTTTTGCGAGCGCGCGCAGCAGCCAGGACACGGTCCCTATGTCAGATGAAGCCGCAATGCCCAATGAAGAACGACTGGTCACCGAGACCGGCGTCGATGCGCGCATTGCAGAAATTATCGAGCCGATCATTCAGTCCCTCGATATGCGGCTGGTGCGGGTCCGCTCGTCCGGCCAGAATGGCATGACCGTGCAGATCATGGCCGAGCGCAATGATGGCACCATGAGTGTGGAGGATTGCGAAGCGGTTTCCCGTGCGATCTCGCCGGTGCTCGACGTTGAAGACCCGGTCGAGAAGGCGTATCATCTCGAGATATCATCGCCCGGCATTGACCGGCCCTTGGTGCGCAAATCTGATTTTGTTCGCTGGGAAGGGCATCTCGCCCGTTGCGATGCATCCGTGCTGATCAATGGCCGCAAGCGCTTTCGGGGCTATATCCGCGATGTCACCGAAACCGGTTTTTCGGTCGAGCGCGACCAGCCGGCCTATGGTGAAGAGAACCTTGCAGTCATTCCGTTCTCTGCACTTGCCGAAGTCAAGCTGGTGTTGACCGACGAGCTGATCCGCGAATCGCTGCGCGCCGACAAGGCTGCAAAGGCAGAGGCTGCAGCCAACGAGAACAATGCCGGGGACACCCCGGCAGACCCCGAAAACGGCGACGGCGCCTGATCTCGGGTAACGAAATTCGGACCACCCTCCGGGGGTGTCTTTGATCCGGCCCCGTTGAGGGCCTAAACCAGACCAGGGCTGCCAGCCGCGGCCCGACATATGGAGACAGACATGGCAGTCAGTGCAAACAGGCTTGAGCTTCTTCAGATCGCCGATGCGGTCGCGCGTGAGAAGTCCATTGACCGCGAGATCGTCATCGCCGCCATGGCCGACGCGATCCAGAAGGCCGCCCGCTCGCGCTACGGTTCGGAATCCAATATCCGTGCCGACATCAATGCCAAGACCGGCGAGATCCGCCTCCAGCGCCTGCTCGAAGTTGTTGAGCATGCCGAAGACTATTCGATCCAGATTCCGCTGATGCTGGCGCGCGACCGCAACCCGGACGCCCAGCTTGGCGACTTTATTGCCGATCCGCTGCCGCCGATGGACTTTGGCCGCATCGCCGCACAGTCGGCCAAGCAGGTCATCGTACAGAAGGTGCGCGAAGCCGAGCGTGACCGCCAGTTCGACGAATTCAAGGATCGCATCGGCGAGATCGTCAACGGCACCGTCAAGCGCGTCGAATACGGCAACGTCATTGTCGATCTTGGTCGTGGCGAAGGCATCATCCGCCGCGATGAAACCATTCCGCGCGAAGCCTTCCGCTATGGTGACCGCGTCCGCGCCTATGTCTACGATGTCCGCCGCGAGCAGCGCGGTCCGCAGATCTTCCTGTCGCGCACCCATCCGCAGTTCATGGTCCGCCTGTTCCAGATGGAAGTGCCTGAAATCTATGACGGCATCATCGAGATCCGTTCGGTCGCCCGTGATCCGGGCAGTCGCGCCAAGATTGCCGTGATTTCCAACGATTCCTCGATCGATCCGGTAGGTGCCTGCGTTGGTATGCGCGGCAGCCGCGTCCAGGCCGTGGTCGGCGAATTGCAGGGCGAGAAGATCGACATCATCCCCTGGTCGCCGTCACCTGCGAGCTTCATCGTCAACGCGCTGCAGCCGGCTGAAGTGGCCAAGGTGGTTCTCGACGAAGATGCCGAGCGCATCGAGGTTGTCGTGCCGGACGAACAGCTGTCGCTGGCCATCGGCCGTCGCGGCCAGAACGTTCGCCTGGCCTCGCAGCTGACCGGCTGGGATATCGATATCCTCACCGAGGAAGAAGAAAGCCAGCGCCGTCAGAAGGAATTCAACGAGCGCACGCAATTGTTCATGGAAGCCCTCGATGTCGACGAAATGGTCGGTCAGGTGCTCGCCTCCGAAGGCTTCAGCCAGGTCGAGGAAGTGGCCTATGTCGAGATCGGTGAAATCACCGCGATCGAAGGCTTCGACGAGGAAACCGCAAACGAGTTGCAGACCCGTGCGCGCGAGTATCTCGACAAGGTTGAAGCCGAACTCGATGCCAAGCGCAAGGAACTGGGCGTTGAGGACGAGCTGCGCTCGATCCCCGGCATCACCACCGCGATGATGGTGGCGCTCGGTGGCGACGAGATCAAGACCGTCGAAGATTTTGCCGGCTGCGCCGTCGACGATCTGACCGGATGGTCGGAGCGCAAGGATGGCGAAACCAAGCGGTTCGATGGTCTCTTCTCGGATCTCGAGGTCAGCCGCGCTGAAGCTGAGCAGATGATCTTGCAGGCACGCCTTGCTGTTGGCTGGATCACCGAAGACGAGCTGGTTGTCGAGGAAGAGGAAGCCGGCGAAGCAGAAGCTGAAGCTGAAGCAGAAGTGGCAGTGGAAGCGGACGGCGAGCAGGCCTGAGGCCTGGTGTCCCCGGAGGCTCTGCGGTGAAGGTCAGGATCGAACCCGTGAACGACCGGATGTGCATAGTGACCAGGGAGCGCGGCCAGCCTGATGGTCTGATCCGGTTTGTTGCCGGACCAGACGGGGCAGTGGTTCCGGATCTGCGTCTCGCCCTTCCCGGGCGCGGCTGCTGGGTGACAGCGGAACGGTCGGTGCTGGACCTCGCGGTCAAGCGCAAGCTGTTCGGCCGGGCGCTGAAAAGCGAAGTGACCACTGATCCCGAGCTGGGAGAATTGGTTGACCGGCTGCTTTGCGACAGCCTTTTCGGGATGATGAACCTGGCACGAAAATCGGGCCAGTTCATCACCGGATCTGGTAAGGTGGATGATGCCATCCGCTCCGGCGCCGCACTGGCGCTGATGCATGCGACGGATGCGGCTGATGACGGCGTGCGAAAATTGCGCCAGGCCAACACGGCGCGAGCGATGGGGGTCACAGAGGCGGAGATACCCGTCTTTCGGCTGTTTTCAGCCGATGAATTGGCGCTTGTCCTGGGTGATAGCGCTTTTATCCATGCCGCCGCGCTTGCAGGGCAGGCCGGTGAGGGTGTAGTGAAGCGCGCAAAGATGCTTGCGCGCTACAGAAACGGTCCCGATGCGGGGCCGGGCTGAAAACGGGCTGCCGGGGTTTGATCCCCGGATGCGAACGATCAAGAAGCCGACGCGCACAGGCGCGATGCGGTTTCCCGCGGAAACGGATACGGAATGAGCGACAGCAACGACGACAAGACGATCAGTGTTACCGGCAAGAAGACCTTCTCGCTGAAGCGCCCCTCTGTGGAACAGGGGATGGTTCGCCAGGAGATGGGACGCGGCCGTACAAAGGCGGTGGTGGTGGAGACGCGCAAGCGCCGCATCAACCGGCCCGAAGACGACAAGCCGGTACCACCGGTAACCCTCAAGCCTCGCCCCGCGGCGACGGCTGCTCCCGCGGCTGAGAAGCCGGCAGAGCCCGCTCCGGCTCCGGCAGCGCCTGCTGCGGCGGCAGCCACACCGCAAGCGACCGAGGCGCCCGCGCCTGCTGCGGCAGCTCCCAAGCCATCGCCAAGCGCTCCGGCGCCAGCAGCTGCGGCACCCCAGTCTGCGGCACCCAAATCCGCTGCACCCAAATCCGCTGCACCCAAGGCTGCGGCGCCAAAGGCTGCCCCATCACGCCCCGCACCGGCAAAGCCGGCTCCTCGTGGTGCCGTGCTCAACCAGCTTTCGGCAAGCGAACTCGAAGCCCGCCGCCGCGCTCTGCAGGACAGCCGTGTCCGCGACGTGGAGGAGCGCAAGCGCGCCGAGGAAGAAGCTGTCCGCAAGGCTGAAGAAGATGCCCGCCGCGCCGTGGAGGAGGCAGAAGCTGCTCGCCTCAAGGCCATAGAAGACGAGAAGGCGGCCAAGGAAGCCGAAGCCGAAGCGCTCGCAGCCAAGGAAGCCGCCGCCAACGCACCGGCCGAAGCCGTCCCGCCGACAACTGCAGACGCTGCGCGCGGACGTCGCCGTGAAAACGAGGCAGAAGCACCAGCCCGCACAGGCGGTCCTGCCCGTCCGGGTGGGGCGGCGCGTCCCGGCGCCAAGGTGACCCGCCCTGAAGCGGCCAAGCCGACACGTCCGAAGGCAGAAGAAGATCGCCGCCGTGGCAAGCTGACGCTGACCGCCGCACTCAACGATGACGGCAACTCGCGTGGTCGCTCGCTCTCAGCCATGCGCCGTCGTCAGGAAAAGATGCGCCGCTCCATGACACAGGAGCCGCGTGAAAAGGTTATGCGCGAAGTGCAATTGCCCGAAACCATCACCATTCAGGAACTCTCGCAGCGCATGTCCGAACGCTCGGTCGATGTGATCAAGTACCTGATGAAGGAAGGCCAGATGATGAAGCCTGGCGACATCATCGATGCCGATCTGGCGGAACTGATCGCCGGCGAATTCGGTCACACCGTCAAGCGGGTCTCGGAATCCGATGTCGAACTGGGCATTTTCAATGTCGAGGACGAGGGCGGCGAAACCGTAGCCCGGCCTCCGGTGGTCACCATCATGGGCCACGTCGACCACGGCAAGACCTCGCTGCTTGACGCCATCCGCGACGCCAATGTCGTCTCAGGCGAAGCCGGTGGCATTACCCAGCACATTGGTGCCTACCAGGTCGAAAAGAACGATCAGCTGATCACCTTCATCGATACACCGGGCCATGCCGCCTTTACAGCTATGCGTGCCCGTGGCGCTCAGGCGACGGATATCGCCATTCTGGTGGTTGCAGCTGACGATGCCGTGATGCCGCAGACGATTGAATCGATCAACCACGCCAAGGCGGCCGGTGTGCCGATCATCGTGGCGATCAACAAGATCGACAAGCCGACAGCGGATGCCAACAAGGTCCGCACCGACCTGCTTCAGCATGAAGTCTTTGTTGAAAGCATGGGCGGTGAAGTGCTCGACGTCGAAGTTTCTGCGACCAAGCAGATTGGTCTCGACAAGCTTCTCGACGCCATCCTGCTGCAGGCGGAACTTCTTGATCTCAAGGCCAATCCTGACCGCACCGCCGAAGGCGTGGTCATCGAAGCCAAGCTCGATCGTGGCCGCGGCTCGGTTGCCACCGTTCTGGTTCAGACCGGTACGCTGCGCCCGGGTGAAATCCTCGTCGCCGGCGACCAGTGGGGCCGCGTGCGCGCCCTGGTCAATGACCGTGGCGAACAGGTCAAGGAAGCCGGACCCGCATTTCCGGTTGAAATTCTTGGCCTCCAGGGCACACCGCAGGCCGGTGACCGCTTTGCAGTGGTCGAAAACGAAGGCCGTGCCCGCGAAATCGCCGAATACCGTCAGCGGCTGGCCCGCGACAAGGCGGCAGCCCGCCAGAGCGGTTCACGCGGTTCGCTCGAGCAGATGATGACCCAGTTGCAGGATACCGGCAGCCAGGAATTCCCGCTGCTGGTCAAGGGCGATGTGCAGGGTTCGATCGAAGCCATTGCCGGCGCGGTTGAAAAGCTCGGAACCGACGAAGTCCGGGCCCGGATCATTCACTCCGGTGCCGGTGCGATCACCGAATCCGATATCTCGCTGGCCGAAGCTTCGGGCGCCGCGATCATCGGCTTCAACGTCCGTGCCAACAAGCAGGCCCGCGATGCCGCCGAGCGCGACAATGTCGAGATCCGCTACTACAACATCATCTACGATCTGGTGGATGACGTGAAGGCAGCGATGTCGGGCATGCTTTCGCCGGAACGCCGTGAGACCTTCATCGGCAACGCTGAGATCCTTGAGGTGTTCAACATCACCAAGGTCGGCAAGGTTGCCGGTTGCCGCGTCACCGAAGGCAAGGTCGAGCGTGGTTCGGGCGTCCGCCTCATCCGCGACAACGTCGTCATCCACGAAGGCAAGCTCAAGACACTCAAGCGCTTCAAGGACGAAGTCTCCGAGGTCAATGGCGGCCAGGAGTGTGGCATGGCCTTCGAAAACTACGAAGACATGCGCGCAGGCGACGTCATCGAGTGCTTCCGCGTCGAGCACGTCACGCGCTCGCTCTGATAGGATAAAGACCCGGCGTCCCAGATGCCGGGTCTCCTCCATCTGGTGTCGCTCAGGGCTTTTGAGCCCGCAATTTCGGTTGGAACCCCATGCCCAAGTCAAGCTCATCGGCCCCATCACAGCGTATGCTGCGTGTCGGCGAACAGGTCCGTTCCGCGATCACGAAGGTATTGCAGCGCGGTGACGTGCGCGATCCGATTGTGTCCAACACGCTGATCTCCGTGACCGAAGTGCGCATGTCGCCTGACCTTCAGGTGGCCACCGCCTATGTCACGCCGCTGGGTGTCGACGATCACGCCGAGACAATTGCCGCGCTCAACAAGAACGCCCGTTTCATCCGCGGCCGGGTGTCGCCGGACCTGCGTCAGATGCGCAATATTCCCGAGCTTCGCTTCCGCGATGACACCAGCTTTGAGAACTATTCCAAGATTGACGCGCTGCTGCGCTCGCCCGAAGTCGCCCGCGATCTCGACCACAATGAGGATGCGGACGAGACGGCTGAAAGCCCCGATTCCGAAGGCGAAGGGAAAGCCTGAGATGGGTCGTCGCGGCAAGAAGAAGGGCCGGCCGATTTCAGGCTGGCTGGTTCTCGACAAGCCTTGGGATTTCGGCTCGACCGAAGCGGTCTCCAAGATCAAATGGCTGTTCAAGGCCGAGAAAGCGGGCCACGCCGGCACGCTCGATCCGCTGGCTTCCGGCATGCTGCCGATCGCGCTGGGCGACGCGACAAAGACCGTTCCCTACGTCATGGACGGCCGCAAGGTCTATGAGTTCACCGTCGCGTGGGGTGAACAGCGCAACACCGATGATCTTGAGGGCGAAGTCGTGGAAAGCTCCGACGACCGCCCCGATCAGGCCGCAATCGAGGCTCTGCTGCCGTCTTACACCGGCGTGATCGAACAGATCCCGCCGGCATTCTCCGCCGTCAAGATTGCCGGCGAACGCGCTTATGACATGGCGCGTGAGGGCGAAGTGGTGGAGATTCCGGCCAGGGAGGTCGAGATCCACCGGATCACGCTGGTGGGTTGTCCCGATGCCGACCATGCCGTGTTCGAAGTGGAATGCGGCAAAGGCACCTATGTCCGCGCCCTGGCCCGTGATTTTGGACGTGATCTTGGCTGCTACGGCCACATCTCCGCTCTTCGCCGCACTATGGTCGCGCCGTTTTCGGAAGATGCATTGGTGCCGCTCGCCGATCTGATCGCACTTGAAGAGATCGAGGATGACGCCGAACGGCTGGCCCGTCTTGATGCCTATCTGGTTCCCCCCGGTGAGGCGCTCGGGATGTTGCCGCGGATCGACGTCAGCGAAGATCAGGCGCACCGTATCCGCATGGGCAATCCGATCATCCTCAGAGGCCGCGACGCGCCTGTTGCAACCGATGATGCCTGCGCTTTCGTCCGCGGCCAGCTGCTCTCAATCGGAGAAGTCGCAGACGGCGAATTCCGCCCCCGCCGGGTGTTCAAGGGCTGATCCACATCCCGCACGAAACCTTGCGTGTTGCGTCAAGCCAATGCACATTGTCACCCAAGGCTTTCGGCCCGACCGACGGACTTGTGGGGGGATTGATCAATGAAAAGCGTGTTGCAAACAGCCGCCATCGCCGGTTTCACCGTAGCAGTGCTTGGCACCGCCATTGCGCCGGGCAGGGCGCAAACACCCGGATATGATGGCAATGGTTGCGGCTGGTACATCGTTTTGGGCTGCTCGAAAAGCCGTTCAGACGCCAAGCGGAGTTTGATTGACCTTGGCGGTACGATGGTCGGCGGCGGCGCGGGATCGCGGGTGATCAACACTTCCGATATCGACGGCTTCAGCAACGGCTTCTATTGCGTCGCTGATGGTCCTTATATCACCAGGGGTGACGCCAGTTCGGTTGCCTGGGTCGAGGCAGTGCCCGACGCCTACGTCAAACGCGGGTGCTGATTGAGCCAAGCTTGCCCGAACAGCGCTGTCGCACTTGTCTGGCTTGGTGTGACCGGGACACCCGCCACATTTTCCTTTCATTTCGACGGTAATTGGCCTATAGCCCAGCCGTTATTGCAGGTTTTGCCTGCATGACGTTTCGAGGCCCCTGCTGGACGACATCCCGGCAGCGGGCGCCAGATCCATCCAGAATGAAAGGATATGAGATGTCGATTACTGCTGAGCGCAAGGCTGCGCTGATTGAAGAATACGCCACCAAGCCAGGCGACACCGGCTCGCCGGAAGTCCAGGTTGCCATCCTGACTGAACGGATCAACAACCTGACCGGTCATTTCAAGGACAACAAGAAGGACAACCACTCACGCCGCGGGCTGTTGAAGATGGTGTCCACGCGTCGCTCCCTGCTTGACTATGTCAAGCGCAAGGAAGAAGCGCGTTACACTGCGCTGATCGCCCGTCTGGGCATCCGCCGCTAAACTGCTTTTCGGCGGGCGGGGCCTTGTGCACCGCCCGCCGAAATCATTCTTTGGTCCTGTTGTATCGGGACCGCGGCGCTGCGGTGCGCGCCATCAGGCCAAACGGGGCCGGAAAATCGCGCCGAAACCGTTCTGCTCTCCGACCAAACCGGATCAGAACACTCAAAATAGCCTGTCATGGGGCAGGATTGCCGGATGCTTTCGCCGCTGATTTCAGCGGCTCCTCAAAGCCTCCCGCTGTCTTGCCCGAGATGCGCTCAAACACACGGGACGGTGACGCGCGCGGCGAAAGATCGCCACGCCCACAGCCCGCACACGAAGGACAAGACATGTTCGATACCCACAAGGTCGAGATTGAATGGGGCGGTCGTCCGCTCACACTGGAAACCGGCAAGGTTGCCCGCCAGGCTGATGGCGCCGTCATCGCTTCCTACGGCGAAACCACCGTGCTCGCCACCGTCGTTTCGGCCAAATCGCCCAAGCCCGGCCAGGATTTCTTTCCCCTGACCGTCAACTACCAGGAAAAGACCTACGCAGCCGGCAAGATCCCCGGTGGCTACTTCAAGCGCGAAGGTCGCCCGAGCGAAAACGAGACGCTGACCTCGCGCCTGATCGACCGCCCGCTGCGCCCGCTGTTTCCTGAAGGCTACAAGAACGACACGCAGATCATCATCACCGTTCTGCAGCACGATCTCGAAAACAACCCCGACATCCTGGCGCTCGTTGCAGCCTCTGCCGCGCTGACCATTTCGGGCATCCCGTTCATGGGCCCGATCGCCGGTGCCCGCGTCGGCTACATCGACGGCAACTACGTGCTCAACCCGCATGTCGACGAGATGCCTGAATCGGCACTCGACCTCATCGTTGCCGGCACTTCCGATGCCGTTCTGATGGTTGAATCCGAAGCCAAGGAACTGGCCGAAGACGTCATGCTCGGCGCGGTCATGTTCGGCCACAAGTCGATGCAGCCGGTTGTCGACGCCATCATCAAGCTCGCCGAAGCCGCTGCGAAAGAGCCGCGCGATTTCGCAGCTCCCGATCATTCGGCACTCGAAGCTGAAATGCTTGGCATGTGCGAAGCCGATCTGCGCCAGGCCTACACCAACACCGACAAGGCAGCCCGCTACGCCGCCATCGATGCGGTCAAAGCCAAGGTCAAGGATCACTTCGCTCCCGCTGAAGGCGAAGAGCCGCGCTTCACCAATGAAGTCATCGGCGCTGTCTTCAAGTCGCTGCAGGCCAAGGTCGTCCGCGGCGCCATTCTCGAGACCAAGAGCCGCATCGATGGTCGCGATCTCTCGACTGTGCGTCCGATCGTCTCCGAAGTCGGCCTGCTGCCGCGCACCCATGGTTCGGCCCTGTTCACACGCGGCGAAACCCAGGCGATCGTTGTCGCCACGCTCGGCACCGGCGAAGATGAGCAGTATGTCGACAGCCTGACGGGGACCAAGAAGGCCACCTTCATGCTGCACTACAACTTCCCGCCCTACTCGGTTGGTGAAACCGGTCGCACCGGTTCGCCCGGTCGTCGTGAAATCGGCCACGGCAAGCTCGCATGGCGCGCCATCCACCCGATGATGCCGTCCGCAGAGCAATTCCCCTACACGCTGCGCGTCGTCTCGGAAATCACCGAGTCCAACGGCTCCTCGTCGATGGCAACCGTTTGCGGCACATCGCTGGCGCTGATGGATGCAGGCGTGCCGCTGGCCAAGCCGGTTGCCGGTATTGCCATGGGCCTGATCAAGGAAGGCGAAGAGTTCGCAGTCCTCTCCGACATTCTCGGTGACGAAGATCACTTGGGCGACATGGACTTCAAGGTCGCCGGCACCGCCGACGGCATCACCGCCCTTCAGATGGACATCAAGATCGATGGCATCACCGAGGAAATCATGAAGATTGCGCTGAGCCAGGCCGAAGGCGGCCGTCTGCACATTCTTCAGGAAATGGGCAACGCGCTGACCGAGAGCCGTGGCCAGCTCGGCGAATTCGCACCGCGCATCGAAGTCATGAACATCCCGGTCGACAAGATCCGTGACGTCATCGGCACCGGCGGCAAGATCATCCGTGAAATCGTCGAGAAGACCGGCGCCAAGAT
>Ga0209344_10000164_pt1 | contig 138522 bp, 146 predicted proteins | sample Cruoilmetagenom6_FD_187293 | JGI IMG/M metagenome (GOLD analysis project Ga0209344, IMG submission 187293) | Oil polluted marine microbial communities from Coal Oil Point, Santa Barbara, California, USA - Santa Barbara Oil Seep Sample 6 (SPAdes)... | ecosystem: Environmental > Aquatic >... | reverse complement strand
CCCAGCCTGATGCTCTTTCAATACCCCAATGATCTGTTCTTCGCTGAAACGGCTTCTCTTCATCCTCTGTCTCCTTGTTGGAGAACAGGCTAACTCAAAACACCGGACTTTTCAGGGGAGCAGGTCACACGCAAATACAGGTTCACGGCGCTCTTGCGGGTATTTTGTCGATGGGTTTCGGAACCAACGCGAAGTCTGAAAAGCAAAAAAACCTCCTGCGAACAGGAGGTTACGCAAAGTATAGTATTTATGGTTGCGGGAGTAGGATTTGAACCTACGACCTTCAGGTTATGAGCCTGACGAGCTACCGGGCTGCTCCATCCCGCGACATTTTTCGTTCGCTTTGGGTTGTCTATTGCGACTCGCGGGCAATCGCAAGGCGGATCGACGTGGCCACCTCAAAAAAAGTGTCGAAGACCGACGTTGTTTCCGTGGTCACATGGGACAGGATCGGGAAACGGGCGGTGAGGATTGGTCTTGGCGGGGACGCGAAGATGACGTCGGGCTTGATCGCCGCCTTAGTTGGTCCACAGATGTTCATCGTCGCGAAAGATGCGCTCGCTCCAATTCCCTTGGCGGGCGCATATGCAGCGCTCGCCGTACTGTCAGTATTTGGTTTGGTCCCATTGGCATTAACGCGACTGCCCGCCCCAACAATCGGTGCCCCACAAAGTCTCAAAGACCGTTTTGCATCCCTATCAATTCTGAAACGCAAACCTGTCCGCCTTGAGGTTGGACTTGGGGCCGTCTCGCAGGGGATCATGGTATTCTTGATGGTGCCGACGCCGCTCGCCATGATTGGATGCGGCTTTGGCGAAGCCGTGGCGGGTGACGTCATCCGTTGGCACGTCGTGGCGATGTTTGCCCCGAGCTTCTTTACCGGATTCTTGATCAAAAGATATGGTGTGCATCCAATTGCTCTGATTGGACTGGCACTGCTGATTGTATCTTCGATTGCAGCGCGAAATGGTCTGACGTCTGTTCACTTTTATGGATCGCTCGTCTTATTGGGCATCGGATGGAACTTCGGCTTCATTGGTGCGACAACGGTGCTCGCAAATTCTGTGTCGGAAGAGGAAAAAGCGCTGGTTCAAAGCGCGAACGATACAATGATCGCGCTGGTGTCAACGTTGTGTGCTTTCGCCGCCGGGGCAATCATCGCTTGGGTTGCTTATGGCCGCTTTTGCGATGTTCACAAAAGAAATTCGGGCAACCGCGTAGCCTCATCGAGACGACAGAACCAGACATTGGCGGCTGACGCCGCATCCGGTGAAGTGGGCTCTTTTCGGCCGTTAGCTGCGATCTGCACGAAGGTCCGGTTTTTGTAACGAAAGACGATATGCATATAATTTTTCAATGGAAATCACGGCTGGGGAATAGTTTTTTCGCCTGTTCTCGTGGGTGGTTTGCGTTTGCTTTAAAGTTTATGCTTGCCCGCGACCTGTCATCAGGCGCATCGGCTGGGCGGCTGAGGGTTGCCAGCAGATGTGACATGTCCTCAACCCGCTCGGCGATCAGGTGAGTGGTGGGGCCGTCGCGCTTGATCTGGCCGGTGACGCGGATCAGGCGGCCCGCGATGACGGCCTTGCGGAAGGCGGCGTAGGTCTTCTTCCAGACGATGACATTGGCGGTGCCTGACTCGTCCTCCAACGTCAGGAAGATCACGCCCGATGCGCTGCCGGGGCGTTGGCGGGTGATGACAAGGCCGGTGATGGTGGCGCGGCCTTGCATCTGGCCGAGACGGTTGTGTGGTATGGATTCCGGCAGGTGCGGGCGTAGCAGTTCCATCGGGTGAGCGCGCAGGGAAAGGCGCAGGGAGACGTAATCCTCAACCACCTCTTGGCCCAATGTCATCTGCGGCAGGGCAATCTGCGGCTCATCTCCGCCTTCGCCATCGGCACCAAACAGCGGCAGTGGCACGGGGACTTTGAGCGCTTTGGCCGCCCAGAGCGCATCGCGGCGGGTGAGGTTCAGGGTGGCAAATGCGTCGGCTTCGGCCAGCCGCTCCAACGTATCGGGCTTCACGCCCGCGCGCCGCCAAAGGCTTTCGACATCGGGATAACCATTGCCGCGGGCGGCCACGATCCAGCCCGCATCCTCCTCGCGCAGGCCTTTGATCTGGCGAAAGCCGAGGCGCAGGGCGAGGCTACAGTCGGCGCGTGGCTCCAGCGTGCAATCCCAATCGGAATGGTTCACCGAAATTGCCCGCACCTCAACGCCGCGATCCCGCGCATCGCGCACCAGTTGGGCGGGGGCGTAAAACCCCATCGGCTGGCTGTTGAGCAGCGCGCAGGTGAACACCGCTTGATGGTGGCATTTGAGCCATGCGGAAATATAGACAAGACGGGCAAAGCTGGCGGCATGGCTTTCGGGGAAACCGTAAGAGCCAAAGCCCTCGATCTGCGCAAAACACCGCGCGGCGAAATCGGCGCCATAGCCACGCGATAACATGCCACCAACAAAGCGGTCGCGGAAGGAGCCGATGGTGCCCATGCGCTTGAAGGTAGCCAAAGATCTGCGCAGGCGGTCGGCCTCGGCGGGGGTGAAACCTGCGGCGACCACGGCGATTTGCATGGCCTGTTCTTGGAACAGCGGCACACCGTAAGTGCGGCCCAACACCTCCATCATCGCAGGGCCAAGATCTTCGACCGGCTCGCGGCCCATGCGGCGATTGATGAAGGGATGCACCATGCCGCCCTGGATCGGGCCGGGGCGGACGATGGCGACTTCGCAGACGAGATCATAGAATGCGCGCGGCCGCATGCGGGGTAGAAAGTTGAGCTGCGCGCGGCTTTCAACCTGAAACACACCAATGGCATCGGCTCGGCAGAGCATGTCATAGACGCGGGAATCCTCGGCGGGCGTATTGGCCAGCGTCAGGTTTTGCCCACGATGATCGGCTAAGAGGGCAAAGGCCTTGCGGATACAGGTCAGCATCCCCAGCGCCAGAATGTCGACCTTCAACAGCCCCAGTGCGTTGATGTCGTCCTTGTCCCATTCGATGATCGTGCGATTGTCCATCGCGGCGTTTTCAATCGGACAAAGTTCATCCAAGCGGCCATGGGTGATGACAAAACCGCCGACATGCTGGCTCAGATGGCGTGGAAAGCCGATGATCTCGCCAATTAACTTGGTCGCTAATATTACCCGTGGATCATCAGGGTGCAGGCCTGCGTCACGCATGCGGTCTGCGTCAGGCGCAGCAGAGGACCAGCCCCAGATCTGACCCGACAACCGCGCGACAACGTCTTGCGACAGGCCCATGACCTTGCCGATCTCGCGGATCGCAGCGCGGCTGCGGAAATGGATCACGGTAGCGGTCAGCCCTGCGCGGTCACGACCGTAGCGCTCGTAAATCCATTGGATCACTTCCTCACGGCGTTCATGTTCAAAATCAACGTCGATATCCGGCGGCTCGCCGCGTTCCTTGCTGATGAAACGCTCGAAGATCAGGGTGATGGTCTCGGGCGGCACCTCGGTCACGCCGAGCAGATAACAGACCACCGAATTGGCCGCCGATCCGCGCCCTTGGCACAGGATGCCTTGGCTGCGGGCGAATTGCACAATGTCATGAACGGTCAAAAAATAGGGCGCGAATTCCACCTCGCGGATCAGGGTCAGCTCCTTTTCCACGCGGTGGATGATTTTCGGCGGTGGCCCGGCGGGATAGCGCCAGCGCAGGCCTTCATGGGTCAAACGCTCCAACCGTGCCTGTGCAGTTTCGCCGTTTAAGGCCTCATCGGGATATTGGTAGCGCAGATCATCCAGGCAGAAAGCGCAAGCATCCGCGATCTCCAACGTGCGGCGCAAGGCGGCAGGGTGGCGATGGAACAGTCGCGCCATCTCATCGCCGGATTTGAGGCGGCGCTCGCCGTTGGCAAGGCGGTTTGCGCCGATGTTATCAATGGTACAGCTAAGGCGCAGGCAGGTCAGCACATCCGCCAAAGGGCGGCGCGCGGCGCGGTGCATCAGTACATCCCCCACGGCGACCATCGGCAGGTTGGTGGCCTGCGCGGTCATTGCCAGTTGGTCGAGGCGGGTTTGGTCACGCCCGTCATAGCGGGGGGCCGCGCCCAAAAAACATTGCCCCGGAAACTTGCGCGCCATGCCCAACAGGTCGGCGCGGCAGTCGGCATCTGTTTCCAATGGATCAGGCGGCAGGGCGATCAAAATAATGCCATTCCCCCAATCCTGAAGATCGACGCGGGTCAGGTGGCATTCACCTTTCGGCGCACGGCGTTTACCAAGCGAGAGCAGCCGCGTCAGACGCGACCACGCGGTGATGTCGCGGGGCAAGGCTAACCATTCCACCACGCTATCAGTCAGCACCAACCGCGCCCCCGCAATCAGTTTTGGTAGCGGTGGGCTGACATCGCCCCCACCCTCGGCCCGCAAACGTGCCAACTCCTTGAGTGCGGAAAACGCCCGCACCACGCCCGCAACCGAATTACGGTCGGTGATGGCGATGGCGGCGAGGCCCAGTTCATCCGCGCGGGTGACCAGCTCTTCGGGATGCGAGGCCCCTTGTAGAAAGGTGAAATTCGAGGTGACGCAAAGCTCGGCGTAAGGGGTCATGCGAATTCTCCCTGCACATACCACTTGGGCGAACCCTGTACGGTTTGCGGTGTCGAGAACAGCCACAGGCGCGGGCCTTGCTCGGTCTCGACCCGCCAATAATCGCGCAGCCCGTCGCGCCATGCGGGATCATCAAACCACCATTCCGGCGTGATCCGCTCGGGGCCAGTGGCGCGCAGAGTGGTGAAATGCATCCTGCGCCAGCGAAACCGCGCGGGCGGGTTGCCTGATGGTCCTGTCACGGCTTCGGGCGGGAACAACGTGATGGGGCGCTGTGGGCCGGTTTGGGCTGGCATCGGTTCGGCAGCGCTATAGGCAGCGGGGGCGATCCTGTGGCTGCGCTCGGGGATCAGGCTTTCGGCTGGGAGGAGCCGCAGGACGCGGTCAAAGCCGATACGGTTGCCAAGCGAGGACAGCAAATCGGCCAATGCGTGTTCGGGCTGCACGCGGTGATGGGCGCTGATCTGTTCAGGGGCCAACGGCTCGATCACCGGTGCGGTCAGGCGCAGAGCGTCGATGCCAAACCCTGCCTCGATTTTGTCTACGCCTTTGACAAATAACGCCGCGATCCGTGCGGCATCATTCATCGGGCGGGCAAGACCGATCTCGACCTGTGCGGCACCTTGATCAACGCGGTGCAGTTCCAGTCGGACGCGGCGCGCCCCCATTTGGTGTTGGGCCAGCTTGTCACAGAGCCGCGCGAGCAACCTCTCGAGCGCTGCCATCACGTCTGATTGCAGACCAATCGGCTCGGGCAATGTCATTCGCACACCGAAATGCGGCGCATTCGCCGCGGCGGCGACGGGTTCGGCATATTGCCCCAAGGCCTGATCCAGCCGCATCACCAAGCTTTGGCTAAACCGCCGCGCCAGCGGGGCGCGAGGCAGCGGGATCAGATCGGCAATGCGAGACAGCCCCATGCGCGCAAGGCCGCTAACGGTGTCATGATCCAAACGCAAGGCGCTAATTGGCAAATGCCCGATCCCTTCGGCCAGTCGCCCGTCCGGCACGATCCCGCCGCCATGTCGCGCCAGAGCATGCGCCGCGCCGCGCGTGCCCGCAATAGCGCTAGAGACCGCAAGCCCCGCCCGCTCGAGGCGACTTTGCAAATCCTCGCGCAAGGCGGCCTCACCGCCAAACAAATGCGGCACGCCGGAAATATCCGCCATCAGCCCATCTGCGCCGTCGCGCGCCACCATGGGCGCATAGCGCCCGGCCCAGCGGCAAAGCGCAACCAGTGCCGCCGCCTCGCGCGCCAGATCTGCGGGGCGTGTGGCAAGGTCTTGGCAAATGGCGCGGGCATCCGCGAGCGCCATACCACGCGATAATCCCTGCGCCATTGCGGCGGGATTAACGCAATGCAGATGATCGGAATTACCCGACCGCAAGGTCAGGGCAAAGGCCCCCTCAACGGGACGGTTGCGCAGGCTCGTATCGCTCGCGAGCCTTGGAAACCATATGGAAAGCAGGCGACGTGCCATCCCAGTTTACTGTCCAATCCCTAATTGTTCCTGATTTGTTCTTGTTAGTATTCCAGCGATGCAGAGTCGAGTCCGCAGAAGCTTTGGTCGGGGCGGCAAGCGGTTGGCATTGCCAGCGTGTCTCGGCGGAGTTGCTGCCCGCGCCTGTTTGGATCAGCATCAATCCGGTTGTGCGGCCTGTTTCGGCCGCCAGTTGCTGACGCCGTCCTGCAAAAAATGACAGCGGTTTTTCCGGCTCGGCGATGACCAGACCAACGGGCACGGCCTGCAATGCCTCTTCAATGCACCAAAGCAGATCGGCCTCACCGGAGGGGCGGAGCAGGTGCAAGCGTTCACCAACCCCCTGCGGCAACCCACGCAGCATCGGCACTTCGGGGATATGTGCAGGTAAAATCCAGATCAGCGGGCCAGCGTGACGCGCCGCTTGAAACAGCGCAAAGGCCCGCCGTCCGCGCCCTTCGGCCTCATGCACGCGGGCGGGGCGCAGGGTGAAAGGATCTGCCTCAGACCGCATCTTCGCGCTCCCCTTCGGCCACGATCTGCAAGCTGCCGTTTGGCAATGGGCGCTGCAATGTCAATGCGTCCTGTATCGGCGCCGTAAGCCACTGCCGCCATTCCGCAGGTTTTGTCAGAATAACAGGCATCGCCTTTGGATGGATCGCGGCGACCTCGGCATTGGGCGCAGAGGTGAGAAACCCGAACAGTTCCGCCGTGACTTCGCCTTCTTTCAGCTTGCGCACTGATGTCCATTGCGTGCGGATGCCTGCGAAGAACACCAACGGACGATCTTGGCCAAGGGCGAACCAGATAGGATGATTGCGCGGGCTGCCCCTGCGCGTGTCAATCTCGGAAAAGCTGGTGAAGGGCACAAGGCAGCGGTGCTGAACACCCAGCCAAGGCCGCCAATGTTGCGAGGATGTATTGCGGATATTGGTGACACCCGGATCAGTGCGCTTACCCTTGAGATAGGTCGCAGGCGTCGGCATCCCCCAGCGTGCGGTGCTCAACTGCCAACCTCCATTCTCGCCATGCCGGATAATCGGTGCGCTATAGTCGGGCCAAATCCCCGACATGGCAGGCAGGTTGCCGCTTTGGTCTACAAGCGTTTCACCATCTTCCATGACGCCCTCAAAAACATGCCGCATCGCATCCTGGCTTTTGGTTTGGGAGTAGAGGTTGCACATGAGATGATCCGGAATCAATTAGAGGTATTGATTGGAACATTAGCAGAACGTGTCGCGCAGGGAAACGGGCGTGCTTGCAGGAAAATCTGCCGATTGAACGTATGTTGTGCAACGTGAGGGCAAGCATTTCTGAAATCGCTCTTCCGCAACCAAATTAAGAAAACTTTCGCATGCAACAAGGCCCGCCATAGTGGTGGGCCTTGTTGCATTCAGCATCTCAAGCCCCCTAGGACGTCATGGGCGAATAGCCAAAATACTCTATTTCGCGGGCAAACACCGATTGTACGCGTTGTGCGGCGGGGTTGTTCATATCTGCGCCATAGAATCGCTCAAGGGCCTGCGTGTTCTTGGGGCGGATTTCGCCCTTGGCTTTGATTGCGCCAATTGTCACCTGCGGCAGGCCGATGAGGGCTGTCACGGTCGAAAATTCATCCGCCAGATTTTCGAAGGACAGGATGCGGTCCACCTGTGGTTTGCCGTCCGCCATGTAAGACTCAAAATCCGAAAAGAAGCCCAGCCTCGGGCTTTGGGCAAACTCCATAAAGTTATCTTCCTGCGATTTGGATTGGTCCACCGGGTGTTTCGAAATCCAGAAGAAAAAAGCCGAAATGGCTTTGTCCCATGGGTTCCTTTCGACGCAAAATGAGAAATAGCCCTTGGTTTCCGCCTTGAAGTGCTCTGAGATCACGCTTGCGGGAAGATGCGGGTTACGCGCCCTGATCGTGCTGTCTTTTTCGCGTAAAGTGCGGACAAAGTCTTTCGAGAACCTTCGGTATTTCGCTTCGTGTTCGACGAGCGGCGAGGCGAGATCACCGGGTTCAAGGTGTGGGGCAAGGGCACATTCTATAGAGGTGCCCGCAGTTTTCTTGGTTTTTACGAAAACGAACTTGTGGCTATGTGAAATGATCATCTCTACCTGCTCCTGACCGCAGTCAGCATTTCCTGATTGGCGTTTGACATGGTGACGGTACTGATTTTGCCCAAAAACCGCAGGGCGCCTCAGCTTTCTTTTGCGACCTTCCTTGCAAGCCGGTCTTTCTGGTTTGAGAATTTTTGAAAGGTCGGGGCCAGAGCGCTGGCTTTTGACAAAGACTCCATCGCGGGATCAATCTGCCCTTGATTGCTCAGGCAATTTGCCAAGGCGGCGTGAAAGGCCGGGGTTGAAAAATCAAGCGCGGCGGCCTGTTGATAGTGGTGCAGGGCTTCGGTGTGGCTGTCCTGGTGTTCAAGGCATCTGCCGAGCAGGAAGTGACCGAAAGGATTGTGCTCATCCAGCTCTACCAGCTTTCGCAGCTGTCGTATCGCCCGGATCGGGCGGTTCGTCGCCAAGAGCACCTCTGCACGTCGTTTGGTTACCAGAAAATCATCTGGAGCCTCTTCAAGCGCTTCCGCCGTAAGGTTCAGGGCGGCTCTCGACCGGCCCAGATAGCATTGAAGAAGACCGCGAAAACTGTCAAAGCCCGGATTGGGCGAGGTCTGGGCGAGCAGCGTGCGAAGCCGCTTGAGGCGTTTGACATCCAACAGCAGACGCTGCGCCTTTCGGTCCAACACGCAATAACGCCATTCAATGGTCAGAAGCGAAAAATCAATGACCTTCTGCTTTATGATTTTCCGCTGAAGGCTCAGGATATCGCGCTGAATATAAGGTAGCCGCTGCGATCTCAGAAGATTGATATCAAACGGAAGGTCGGGCCCGGACTTGAGCCTGTGGCGTTCCAGTAAGGCAGACCCGGCAACGATGACATCCGGAAGGTGAGGTTTGGCCCAGAAGGCACGAAGCCAGAGCCGCCGGGCGCCGACCGAATTTCCCAAAGCGGCCTCGACATGGGACAAAAGCGCAAGCGCCGATGCGTGATCCTCTTTCCAGAGATCCGGAGACGAAAGGGCGCGGTCAATATTGGTTTTGGCCTCCTGCCATTTTGACAGGTAAATGCAGTTTATGGCGTGTAATATCGGCAAAAAGGCATTGTCAGCGCCGGCCTCCAGCAACGCCTTGCCAATGTCATATCCTTCCTGTTCCCGGTCATGCATCGCAAGATGACGCGACAGGCGCGAAAAAACATGCGCCGCCTCGCTCAGGCTGACAAAGTTTTTCAACCCACCCTGAAACCGATCTGTCACCCGGTCATAGGCTTCATTGATCTTTGCCGGTTCCAGAACATCCACAAACCGGAGCCGGTCGCGGCCACTCAGCCGGGCCGCCGCGCTGCTGAAGGCGCTGATGACGGGGGCCACGATCTTTTCGGTGCGAGACATTGCATAAAGCTCAAGAAAATCCTGCTGGCAGGGCGTGCAGTCTGAACTGTCGATCAGCTGTTTGATCCCGCGAACGGTCTTGTGCTCTTTCTGAAGGCGGCCAATGCATTCATCGAGATCGGAAAACACCAATGCGGTATCGGGTTTTTCAACTTCGAGATGTTTGAGGTACAGCTCGTCAGGTTCAATCTTGGACGGCCACATCCCGTGTTTCCAGGGCGCCTCGTTAAGAATGTCACCGCGTCGCACGTGATAGGACACCGACCCGGACGAGCGCGCGACCGCCCGGTCGATTTCATCCATTTTGCCCCGCACCAGAGGATTAAGGCCGATGCTCTCGATGAATTTGGGGTAACGTCCCGCGATCTGCTCTGCATCCTCCCAGGGGAAAACGGCAATCTCAAAGCCTTCTTCCAAAAGAATATGATTGCCCGAGGCAAGGTGATCCACCAGGCGATCCGGTGACTTGTCCTGAAAAAAGGCATGCAACGGCAGGGCGCCGTCACGACCGGCCTCGTAGTCGTCATTCGAAATGAAATGCCGATCCATATAGGCGGCCGAAAACAGGTCTTCCGGTTGCGCCAGCTTTGGCGCAGCGGCGTTGCGTGGGAACCAGTTGATGAAATAGTCGAACCCGAAATCTTCGGAAAGCCGGATGCAATTGAGGATCATCAGCAACCGCGCGCCCAATTGATCTCTGCGCAGGCAAATAAAATGGCCGCGTTTCTGGGTTTCCACAGTATTCATGCTTGAAACAGATGTACCTTGTAGCATTGTTGATTTGTGTAGTGTAATTCAAACGGAATTGTTCAGAAAGACCCTCATTCATGCCGTCGCCGGACACTTCTTTCGTGATCGTTTCTTACGTTTCAGAGACGACACCGGATCTTGAGAAGTGGCTGATCTACCATCTGTCTCTGGGCGTCGATCAGATCGTCGTTTACCAGCCCCCCCGGCTGTTCAAGCAGCCATCCGATATGGCCGTTTTCGAAAACGCAGGTCGCGTTCAGCGCAGGCAATCGAGCATAGATGTCGGCGCCCCTCTCAAGTCTGCGATGGTGTCGGCCATGACCGAGGGTGTTCTTCCGGGCGGCACCCTGGCGCTGGCTCTCAATGTGGGCGAATACCTCAATATCGGAACAGGGTTTGACCCGGTTCTGCGCGAGGTTTCAAAGCTTTCGACAGAGTTTGCGGCCTGGGCGCTGCCCGTGGTCAAACCTCAGGATGCCGCGATCCTTGAAGTCGGTGAACGCGATGAGGTGGAATTCAGGACCATTTTCCGTGCCAACGCCTTTCGCGGCCATAATGGTGAAAGGCCGATTGTCGCTGTGACCGGGGATGACAGTCTCTGGCTGGATGGGGCCGGTCAGAAAATCGACCCGGACCGCGCCTTTTGGAGGTCAGCCGAAGAAGCCACCGACGACACCCTCGGCCTTGTCATCAAGTTTTCGGAAGAGGTTGACCCGCTGATATTCGATGACGGCTCGCGGGGATCGGCGACCCTGGCCTATGCCAACCGGCAAATCGCGCGGGGTGAATGGACCGAAGACCAGATCCGGTCTTTGGGCGGGGCTGGGGATGCCCCGAAAAAGCGCGCCGACCCGCCTTGCACACCCCACGAACATCCCGAAAAAACAAAGCCCGCACCGCCCGCCGAGAGTGTCGAGGCCGAAGGGCAGTATTGCCCTGACTGGTACAGGGAAATCGGCCCCGGCGGCACTGTGCCCGGATTTTTCAAAAGGCTTGCGCACCACAGCCTGGTGTTCATCGAGCGCCCCTCTGACACCCTTGTCGTGACGTTTGACAACCTTTCGGCCGTCAACGACCTGTCGCCTCAACGTGCGCCATGGGCCTATAAGGTTTTGCGTCAGGAGGGATGCGCCCATCTTGGCGTGCTTGCGCATCGCAAGGATTGGTTCCGCGAACCAAACCTGATCGCCGCGCTAGTGGCGATGCGCGATCAGGGCGTGTTTCAAGGCTACGCGAATGTCATTTTATCGGGCACCTCGATGGGCGGGTTTGCGGCTCTGGCGTTTTCATCGCTTTGTCCGGGCGCCCGCGTGTTGTCGTTCAGCCCACAATCGACCCTGGACGAAGAGATCGTGCCCTGGGAAACGCGCTTTGGCATGGGCCGGATGAGAAACTGGCGGCTGCCGTTCTCGGATGCGGCGTTTGAAATCGAGGACGCAGAGCAGGTTGTCGTCATATCCGACCCCTATTTCGAACTCGACCAACGACATGTGGACCGTCTGATGACCCCGAATGTCATAAAGCTCAAGGCGTGGTTTTCCGGTCATTTCTCACCGGTTTTTCTGCATCGCGCCGATCTTTTAAAGCCGGTGATGACAAAAATGATAAGAGGGACATTGACGGAAGATGCCTTCTATCAGCTATACCGGAACCGAAGAAAGCTCCCTTGGTACAAACGGTCTTTGGAAGAGACGCTCGTTCAAAAGGGACATAAAGAGTTGGCTTCGAGGGTTGGCCCCGCGTTTCGACGGGTCAAAACGGCAACGAAGTAAGTGAGGCAGTAAGGATGAGGTGGAACCGTGTCTGACGGATTGGTCTATGAGTTGAATGGTGTCAGCCTGCCGCATGATGACGCCATAATAACCCCGCAGGTGGCCGCCGCACTGAAACGGGGAAATTATGAGCGTCCCGAGGTTCTGGCCACGCCCAAGTTTCTTGAGCCCGAGGACCGCGTGCTGGAGCTGGGCGCCGGCATTGGCTATATTTCTTCCTATGCCGCCAAAGTTATCGGCGTGGCGCATGTCACCTGTGTCGAGGCCAACCCCATGCTGGCCGATTACATCGCTCGGATGCACGAGATGCAGGGCATCGGCAATACAACCGTCAAGAACTGCGTGGCTGTTCCGGGAAGCGCGCGCCTTGCGCCTGAAAAAGAGGTCGATTTCTACATAAGAGACCCCTTTTGGTCATCGTCTCTCGACGCGGGCCGGGATGTCGTTTCGGTTGCCCGGATACCGCAGGAGTATTTGTCAGACTTGATCCGCGAGTCTGGCGCAACCGCCATGATCGTCGATATCGAGGGCGGTGAACGGGATATTTTCCAGGGCGGTGACCTTGGCACCGTTCGCAAGATTTATGTTGAGTTGCACACCCGCTATATTCGGCCAAAGGGCATCAAGGCCTGTTTCGATGCCCTGTCCGAGCAAGGGTTTTACTATGATCAGCGCGTTTCGCACGGCGGCGTCGTGCTGTTTCGAAAACTGTGAGTGCCGGCGATGGCCAGATCAGGGGGCCGAGATGAAATTATATGATGTTGCCAGCCTCTGGATCGGGCCGGAACTGACCTGGATGGAACAGATTTGCCTGATGTCGTTCATCGAGAACGGGCATCGGACCATCCTTTATGTCTATGACGACGTAAAGTCGGTTCCCGAGGGCGTCGAAGTGCGCGATGCGCGTGAAATCATGCCGACGGATGAGATTATCTATCACGCCAACACAGGTAGCCCGGCCTTTCACTCTGACGTGTTTCGTCTCAGGCTGCTGGATCAAACCGACTATCTCTGGATCGACACCGATGCCTATTGCCTGAAACCCTTTGAAATACCGGACCACGGGTTCTTTTTCGGGTGGGGCACCGACACACGGCGGATCATCTGTTCCGGGGTTATGGGGCTTCCGAAGACTTCTGAAATATTGCGCTCCATGCTGGAGCTTACGCAAGACGAATACCCGGTGCCGCCCTGGGCCCCCGCCAAGCGGCAGGACGAGCTTCGACGCCTGAAAGAGGCTGGAAACGGGGTTCATATGTCCTTGATGCCCTGGGGCGTTTGCGGCCCCGAGGCCCTGCATTTCTTCGCCCATCAATCGGGTGAGGTGGAATATGCCTTTGACGGGCCGGTGCTATATCCGGTGCCCTTTTCCGCAACTCGATCCTTTCACCGACCGCATTTGAAAAAGGCCGTTCATGCGGCAATTACCGACGAAACGATCTCGGTCCATTTCTACGGTAGACGGTTTCGCAACATTTTCGCGCTGAGTGACGGGCTGCCGCTGGAGGGGTCCTATGCGGACGACATATGCAAGAAACATCGGGTCGACCCGTCACTGACGGCCCATTTGTTTGTAAGAAAAGAGCCGGGCAGCTAGGGCAAGCGCCCTGATGCCTGCTCGTGGTATGGAAGCGAAAACGCCGATGGAGTCACCGCAGTTTGTTATCTTCACCACGATGAAGAACGAAGGCCCGTTCATGCTTGAATGGGTCGCTCATAACCTGTCGCTCGGCTTTGATGGTATCGTCATTTACACAAACGATTGCGTCGATGGCACTGACCTCATGGCGCGCCGGCTGGAAGAGTTGGGCCTTGCCAGCCATGTCAGCAACCCGGTCAAAGTCAGGGGAAACCCACAGCATCAGGCCCTGAGGCGTGCGCGCAATCACCCAATGGTCATGAACGCAACCTGGTTGATGTGTCTGGATGCGGATGAGTTCATCAATATCTCGGTTGGTGAGCGCACGATCCAGGCCTTGATCGAACAGACCGGCCCTGCGGATGCGATTTCCATGGCGTGGCGGCTGTTTGGCTGTGGCGGGGTGGAAGCCTATAGCGATACGCCGATCACGGAACAGTTTACCCTGGCCGATCATCCGACCGACTATGCATCAGGTCGGGCCTATGGGCTGAAAACCCTGTTTCGCAACAACGGCAGTTTCGGCCGGTTTGGCCCGCACCGCCCCAAAGACACGCCTGACGACAGGTTGAAAGACCTGAAGTGGAGCGATGGCGGCGGTCGACTATTCCCTGCCGACAAGGTCGGCTGGCGTGCCTGGCCCGGATTTGACCACAGCTTTGGACGGATTCACCATTATTCGGTGCGCTCCGTCGAGAGTTTTATGGTCAAGCGCGACAGGGGCCGGACCAACCACATTGACGTCGATCAGGCCGAGACCTACTGGCGCGACATGAATATCAACCGGGTGGAAGACAAGAGCATTCTTCCACTGGCAGAGCGAGCCCGGCCAATGCTGACCCAACTGCTGGATGATCCGGTTCTCAAGACCTTGCATGCCGAGGCCTGCGAATGGCATCGCGCGAAGATTGCAGAATTGCAGGCCAGAGAAGACTGGGAGCCGTTTCGCAAATGGCTCTATGAAAACAAGCTTTCTGTGACATCAGCAGACGCAAAACAGGCGGGAAATGAACAATGAATTCCAAGACTGATCTGGCGCCGGTAAAGGCGGGCTTGCGCGCCGTTGAGATCGTAAAATCACGGTTCAAGCGACTGCCGCGCGGCGTCATTCAGATCGGTGCACACAATGGCCGCGAAGTGGCTAAGCTTGCGCGATCCGGCGTCACCAGAGGGGTTTTCATCGACCCGCTTGATGAAACCTTCGGCCAGCTTGAAGACCGGGTGTCTGACATTGAGGGCTATCAGGCGATTCAGGCGCTGATCGGGGATGATGACGGCAAAAGCGTTACCTTCAATGTCTCAAGCAATACCGGCGAGTCGTCGAGCTTTCTTGAGCCCAAAGATCACACCAAGATCAAACCCGATATCCATTTTGACGAACAGCGGTCGATGACATTGCGCACACTCGACAGGCTTTTGCCGGAGAACGGCATTGCTCCCGAAGACTATGACATGATGTTCATCGACACGCAGGGTGCCGAAAAGCATGTTATTCTCGGGGCGCTCAATACCTTGAAGTCGATTGACTTTATCTGGATGGAAGTCAGCATTGGCGATATCTACCAGGGTGACATGCCGATTTCGCGTTTCGTTGTGTTTCTTGAGGCCCTCGGATTTGAACTGGGGCATTGCGAACTGAAACGCCTTGGCTGGGGCGACGCCCTGTTTGTGCGCAGATCCGTCTTTTCCAATCAACCGGACACATCAGAGTAAACGCCGGTGCGATCTCAAGAGGTTTGATGCGGGCGTGATCAAGACGGATACTCTAGATCAGGGTCTTTTCGATCCGCGTTCTGAAATCCGACCGACCCGGAAACCGCTTTGAGTGTATTTTCAAAAGCTTGCGCGTCCTGTCCTGATCCTCGCTATCGCGACTTGTCAGAGAAATCAGGCGCTGCAACATAATAGGTTTCTGGGGCGCGAGCGTCACGAGATCCTCAAGCGCATCGGCGGCCAGCCTGACATGCCCGGCCATTTGCAGGGCCTCGACGATCTGGGACAATAGCGCCTCTTGTTCTGAAAATAGCGCACGGTTCTGCGAGAACAGCCCGGCCAGATCATCGCCCTCGCCAAGCTTGATCAGCAACCGCGCCGTCGCAAATGTGGCCTCGGTTGTCATCGGGGCGCCCTGATAGGTTCCGGGAACATCGAAATCAGGCGCGTAACTCACCAGCACATTCGACATGATCCGCGCGACAACGTCCGGGGAGACATGCCGATAATCACCTCTGGCCCAACAGATCGCAGGGTTGGACAGGGTGACGAATTCATAGGACGGAAAGTAATCGACATCCTGTTTCCCGGCGACAAATGTCTCTGCGGCAGCGCGCTGAACGGATTTTGAATAGGTATTGGCAACCAGAACATCGACATCCCGGAATGTCGACACAAGCGGCACAGGGGACACGGTCAACAGCATCTTGAGCGGCTTTTTGCGGTGCTTTTTCAAAAGCGCGTAAATGTCTTCAAGCGCCTGAAGCACGTCATCAAATCCCAACACGCGAAATTCAAAACGATCCGGAAACTTTGCGCACAGTCGCGGCGGCGGCGCGATGTTGAGATAAAGATCAAGCTCTTTGTCATACCAGGTTTCGACATATCCAAGGGTAATGATGACAACATCCGCCATTGCGACCTGTGCCATCGCGTCGAGATACCGCGCACGCATGTCCATGATATCCGCGAGCGGATAAGGCAGTCGGATAAGCCCCAGCTGCGGGTCGCAATAGACCTCATCACTCACCGAATAGATGATGTCATCGCCGGGAAAGCTGTCCCTGTCCAGGGCCCATTTCAGATCATTCAGGATAGAGGATGCATTGTATTTGTTAAGAAAGTTCGTCGCGGCACCGACATCGTCGCCGATTTTTCCAAGCTCGATCTTTCGGCTTAGGACATTCATTCCCGCCTTGTGCAAGGCCCCCTCAAGATTTCGCGCAAAGCAGGACCCGATCGCAAAAACCGAGTCTGCCTTGCCAATGGAAAATGACGGCGAAACAGAGGGGGACACCAAAGGATAAAGCCGTTCACCGCCTGCGTCCGGGGCAGGATATCGCCGCAGTTTGTTCTTTCGGGCATTTTCAAACGCCTGGCTGGAGCTGCTCGAATACACGGCGTTGGCTGTCATGTGCGGTTCCGGGTGCTAAGCTGGACCTCTTTTAAAACGAGCCGGGAACCACGATGGCCAATTGGCCGAGGCGCCCCTTTTTGTTTTATCCAAGATCACGTGTTGCAGGACAAAGTAAGCGGAATTTCGTGACTTGAGCATGACCGAAGGCGCGGCTTGAATCAACTCCTGACCGGCAGCCCCCTACGCCGCGACCTCGCGAAGGCCAAGGATGCGGCGTGCCTCTTGCCATGTGGCGACGGGGCGTTCGTATTTTTCGCACAGTTCAACCGTGCGCGTGACCAATGCCGCGTTTGATGGCGCCAGGGTGTCGCGATCCAGCCGGATGTTATCCTCAAGCCCGGTGCGCGCATGCCCGCCAGCCGCAATCGCCCACTCATTCACGACGATCTGCTTTGGCCCCACGCCCGCCGCGCACCAGGGGGCATCGCCAAACAGGCGTTTGACGGTTTGCACGTAGAAATCAAACACCTGCTTGTCGGCGGGCATGGCGTTCTTCACGCCCATCACGAACTGGACATAGGGCACATCCTTGATCTGGCCCCGCGAATGCATCAGGGCGGCATGAAAGATATGCGACAGATCGAACGCCTCGATTTCAGGTTTCACATCGTATGTGATCATCTCCGAGGCAAGCCAGTTCACCAACTCGGGCGGGTTTTCATAGACACGGTTCGGGAAATTATTCGAACCGACAGACAGCGAGGCCATGTCGGGGCAGAGCGGCAACATCCCGCCGCGCTCGTTGCCCGCGCCAGAGCGTCCCCCGGTCGAAAGCTGCACGATCATGCCGGGGCAATGTGTCTCGATCCCATCCTTGAGGCGGGCGAACCGCTCGGCGTCCGAGGTGGGTTTGCCAGCGTCATCGCGCACATGGCAATGGGCAATACTGGCCCCGGCCTCAAAGGCGGCATGGGTGCTTTCGACCTGTTCGGAGATCGTGACCGGAACCGCCGGATTGTCGGCCTGCGTCGGCACCGAGCCGGTGATCGCGACGCAGATGGTGCAGGGGGAATTTGCAGGTGTTTCAGACATCTAGGAATACCGTTTGGTTGTCATTCAGAGGGCAGATACAAAGAGCGTAACCCGATCCGCCCTGCCTGGCGATCAGAGTTTTTCGGCGCTGCCCCTGTTCGCTCGCGCCATCCCCCTAGCGCAGACCGTTGCGGGCAATATCGGCGGCCAGGTCAAGGATCACCTGACCGCGCGCCTGCGCAATCGCCTGCGGCCCACCGGCGGGGTCAAACGGCACGGCAAGATCAAACAGCCCGGACCGCTCGCGCCCGCCATCGCTCACCCCGACGAAATACTGACCCGAGGCGCGAAATTGGCCATCGGCGCCCGCGACAAGTCGTTCAAACCGGATATCGAGCCGGGCATCGGGGAAGGCCTCGAACGGCCAGGGCGCCGAGGCGACGCGCGCGCCGGAAAGCCGCGACAGGTTGCGCGCCAGATCAAGTGCAATGGCGCGTTCGGGGGAATCGGCCCAAAGTGCTGCGCCATCGGTGACAAGTCTGCCGCCGGCATCCTCGATCGCGATTTCATCGGCGGCGGCGTAGGTCGGCAACGACACCTCACGTACCTCAACCGAACGGAACCCGATCCGAAGCTTTTCGGTCACCTCGGGCGTGGCCACGGCATAGCGATCCGGCGCGGCACCACAGGCCGCAAGGCCAAGGGCAAGTCCAGCGATGGCAGGTTTGAGAAAGGTCATGGTCATCGTCCCCGTATGAGTGCGTCTGGATTGCGTTCCAGCATCCGCGCCAGCGATGTCATCGCATCCGCGGCCTTAGAGATATCGCGCAACGCGGCCTGCGCGTCGCGGCTTAGGGTTTCGCCCTTGTTATAGCCGGCGATGGTGGCGCTGGCCTGATCAAACACGCGGCGGATGCGATCGACAAGCGCCGGCAGGTCCTGGGTCGAGGTGGCCACCGCATCGGCGGCCTGCCGGGTCGACTCCAGCGTTGCATTGATGTTGGTCACGGCCCCGCCCCGTCGCAATTCGGCCAGGGTCGCGTTGATCTCGTTCAGAGCCGCGCCAAGGTCGGCCGGAAGCTGGCGTGCGGCCTCGGTGCCAAGGATTTCATCCGCCGAGGTGGTCAGCGCGGTCAACTGCGTCGTCAACTGGTCAAGCGGCAGCGCCTTGGCCTTGGCCGCAACCGCCTCAAGCTCGCTCACAAGGGCGGGCACACCTTCAACCGAGGCGGTCACGCCCCGGGCCGCATCCGCGGCGGCATCCACGGCGGTGGCAAGCCGGGTGGTCAGCTGATCCTGCTCAAGCTGCGTCAGAAGGGTTTCAAACCGCCCGATTGCCGCGTTCAGCGTGCCAGGAATATCCTGCACATCCTGCGAGGTCACGATACCGCGCACATCGCCCAAAAGCGCGCGCAGGTCCTGCGGCGTCTCGCGCAGATCCTCGTCCGACACAAACGCCTCGGCGCTGTTGAGAAAGTCAATCGCACTGTTGAGCAATTCCTCAATCGGCAGGTTGTTGATCCGGTTGAACACGCCCTCGACCGTCGCGGCGGCATCGGAAATTTCGCTTTGCGTCGTTGGGATGATCGGCACGATGCCCTCGCCGGTCACAAATGGTGCCGGGGGCGCATCGTCGACCTGAAGCAGTTCGATCTTGAGGCCGCCGGTCAACAGGCTGGCCGAGGCGAGACGCGCGCGCAGACCTTCCTGAATGCGGGCCTCAAGGAACCTGAGCGCCGCTTCGGGCGTCACCTCATCCTGAAGACCAAGCCGGGCGGGCTGAATGGACAGGATCGCATTCAGGCGCACCCGGTTGTCGCCAAAGGCATTGGCGTCAATCACGCCGGAAACGCTCTGGACCTTGCCGATCTTGAGCCCGCTCAGCTCGACCGGGGCATCGACGGCGAGGCCGGCAATATTGCCGTCAAACACCACCCGCATCTCAAGGGTTTCAACCTCGGAGGCGTTGAACAGGCTGTTGCGCGCCGAGGGTTCATCGGCGAACACCTCGAACACGGTGCCATCCTCAACCGGATCGCCGCCCGACACGAAGGTGTCAAAGGTAAGCCCCCCGCCAACCAGCGTGGCGAAGGAGGAAAAGTCGATTTCGGCCCCGCTCGGGCCAACCGAAAAGGTAAAGCCTGAGGTTTCCCAGAACCGCGTCGAGGGCGAAATCAGGTGGCTGTAATCGTTATAAATGATCGCCTCGGCGATGGCGAAACTGCCTTGCTGTGAAATTCGCGCCTTGCCGACACGGCCCACTTCGATGCCGCGAAACAGGATCGGGCTTTTGTCGGTCATGGTGCCGCCCGGTGTGGTACGCAGCGCAAGTTGCAGCCCCTTTTGCCCCGACTGGAAAAGTGGCGCCTCGACCGCCCCTTTGAAACGGCTGCGCGCTGGGCCGATGGTGCTATCCCATGAGCCTTCGATATAAACGCCTGAAAGGACCGTATCGAGGCCACTTATGCCGCGCGCGGTCAATTCAGGCCGGACCACCCAAAAGGTCGACCCCGCATCGACATAGGGCGCGACGGCCTTGTCAAGCCGCACATGCGCCACCACTGAGCCAAGCCCGGAGCTGAAGGTGACATTTTCAACCACCCCGACACTGACATCACGATAGCGAAGCTCGGTCTCACGCTTGGCGATGCCGGCCCCGTCGGCGAATTCGATCTCGATCAGCGGGCCGCGCGCGTCATAGGCCTGCCAGGCCACAAAAAGCGCAATCGCCAGTGCCAGAAACGGAATCGCCCAGACCATCGAGATCCGCGCAAGCAAGGATTTGCGCACATTCTCGATGGCAACGGGGGGAGGGGTCTCAGTCATTGGCGGAGGATCCTTCGGGTTTGGTCTGTAAATCCCAGATCATCCGGCTGTCAAAGGCCTGGGCAGAGAGCATCGTGAAAATCACCGAGAGGGCAAAAAACAGGCTCGCGCGGCCGGGATTGATGGCCGCCAACGTGTTCAATTGCACCAGCGACGACAGGATCGCAACCACGAAGATATCAATCATCGACCAGCGGCCGATATATTCAACCACTTCGTAAAGCCGCTGACGCTGGTGTTTCGAGACCGTGGATACGCGCGTGACTGAGATGGCCAAAAAGGCGATGGCCATGAATTTGGCAAGCGGGATGACTACGCTGGCCACCAGAATGATGATCGCAATGCCGATCGCGCCGTGATGCACAAGCTCGATCGCGCCGCCAACGATGGTGTCTTCCTGCACGCTCAAGAGGGTGCGGGTCCGAAGCATCGGGTACACATTTGCCGGCACATAGCACATCAGCCCCACAAGCCAGAGCGCCCAGACCCGTTGCAGGCTCTTGGTGTCTCGCGCCACGATCCTGCTGCCGCAACGCGCACAGGTTTGCGTGCCCGCAGGCCAGACCTTGGCACAGCGGTTACAGGCGACAAGCCCAAGGTCGCGGGCGCTTATGATGTCTGGGTTTTGTCCAGCGATTTCCATACCGACCACCTGCACAGGAAATTGTCCTGCACCACAACAAGTACAACAAGCACGGCAAACATCCAGAAGGCCGGGCCAAAAGTTACATCCGCAAGGTCACTGATCTTGATCAACGCCACGGCACAGCCAATGGCAAAGATTTCCGCCATCGACCAGGGCCTGAGCGCCTCTGACAGGCGAAAGGCCTGTGCAGCGCCACGGGCGGGCGGGCGGTCCATGACGATGGGCACAAGCACATAAATCGCCAACAGAACCCGCGCCAGCGGCACAAAGATAATAAGCGCCGCCGTGGTCAGCGACAGCGCGATCAGCGGCCCGTCACTAAAGGCCAGAGCCGCATCAAGGATCGAGACCGAATTGCTTGCCCCCGCTGCATTGATCGACAAAAACGGAAACACCGTCGCCGCGATGATCAGGATCACAACCGCCAGTGATACCGCGATGATCTGCACTCCGGCCTTGCGACGCGGCGTGATGAGCGCGGTGCCACAGCGTTGACACACGGCCCGCTCGCCCGGGCCGGGACGCGCAAGGCGATAGGCCGCATCGCAATGCGGGCAAACGATCATCTCATCAAGGGGAATCGGGGCCATGCTCATCCTTCATGGATACCCTGTTTCAGGGCCCGGCAACATAGCGGATCACCGGCCCTCGGTGGCCGGGACAAACCGTTGCCAAAAAGGCGAGGTTTCAAACGGGTGCCGTCTGAGCCGCGCGTCGCTCTGGTCTCAGGCGTCTTTGCGAAGCAGAACCCGGCGCAACTTAGGCCTTGCGGCGATTCCTGTCACGTTCCCGAATTGCGCCAGTTTTTCGATCTGTTCGTCTGCGGTTGTTTCGCGCAGGTCGAAAATCGCCGAGCCGCCCGGCACAAGCGCCTTGTCAAGCATCGGCAGATAGCTATCGACCGGATAGTGAAACCCGCAGGAGAGAAAGCTGACCGCCAGATCGACGGGCTTGATTGTTTCGGGCGCTGTGTCGTTGGGGTTCACGCATTCGATCTTCTTGGCGGCAACCCGGTTTGCCCTCAACAGCTTGCGGGCGACCTTCAAAGAGGAATAGGCCGCGCCTTCATCCTTGAACCCGAAATGACGGTGCTCGTTCTGCTCAAGGTCGATAAGCACGACTTCGGCCTTCAGGGACTTGGCAGCAAAAAGATCAAAGAACCCGTAGCCACAGCCGATATCCGCAATCCGCGTCGGTTTGAGCTCTTTCAGCAGGTCTTCAATCGCAAGGTATTCCGCATGGATGACCCCCGCCGCGCGTTCGGCAATTTTCGCGCCCATGTCATCAATCACCGCGTTGATCGGCCCGCTGTCGCCACGGTTCCAGGCCTTGATGATCCGACCCGATTTCGGGATGTCAAACATGACCTCTGATCGTTGCAGGAGCAGGTTCAGGTAATCGTTGCGATCAAAGCAAGACATATCGAGCGCCTTGATTGCCTTGGTTGCAGACCCTGCTTCAATATCGACTTTCTTTAGCATGATATCCCCTGTTTTTAACTGACCCGCCTCGTGCATTTTTTATATTTTGCGATTGCCTGGCAATGTAATTCAACTCTGCATGGAAGTCTTCAAAAACAGGAGGGCCCAACCTGCGCAGTGATAGCCATTGCGCGCAAAGCCTGACTGGCAAAGCAATGCGCGGCCAGCCAAAAGCCAGCGCAAAACAGGCGAGATGCGGCCAATCTCGCGATGATCATCATAATCGAATATGGATTTACTGGTCGGGCTGAGAGGATTCGAACCTCCGACCCCCTGCTCCCGAAGCAGGTGCGCTACCAGGCTGCGCTACAGCCCGACCGTGAGACAGGCGATTATACCCCAGGGCGTGGCTTTGCAAGTGTGTTTTGGCGGCTTTATCTGCGCGCGCCGCGCCTGAGTGTTATTGGCAGGCCGCAGGCGAGGCAAGGCGCGCGGCACGCAAAAAGGCCCGCACCGGTGGCGGGCCTTTTCTAATCTATTCTGGCGCGCCGCTCAGAGGCTGGCGTCAAGCGCCGCGACGATGGCATCGCCCATCTCTGTGGTCGAGATCGGCGTTTCGCCTTCATGGCCCAGAAGGTCAGCGGTACGAAGCCCATCCGCCAGCACCTTTTCAACCGCTTTTTCTACGCGCGTGGCCTCATCGCCCATGTCGAAGGAATAGCGCAGCGCCATGGCAAAGCTGAGGATACAGGCGATCGGGTTGGCCTTGCCCTGACCGGTGATATCGGGGGCCGACCCGTGTACGGGCTCGTACATCGCCTTGGGGCGACCATTGGCCATCGGCGCGCCAAGGCTGGCCGAGGGCAGCATGCCAAGCGAGCCGGTGAGCATCGCCGCGCAATCCGACAGGACATCGCCAAACAGGTTGTCGGTGACGATCACGTCAAACTGTTTCGGCGCACGCACAAGCTGCATCGCGCCATTGTCGGCATACATATGGCTAAGCTCGACATCGGCGTAATCCTCGTCATGCACCTTTTGCACCACTTCGCGCCACAGGATGCCGGATTCCATCACATTGGCCTTTTCCATCGAACAGACCTTGTTGCCACGCTTGCGGGCAAGCTCGAAAGCGGCGCGGGCGATCCGGTCAATCTCGGATTCGGTATAGCGCTGGGTGTTGATGCCAACCCGCTCGTTACCCTCTTTGAAGATGCCGCGCGGCTCGCCGAAATAGACGCCCGAGGTAAGTTCGCGCACGATCATGATATCGAGACCGGCGACGATATCCTTTTTCAGGCTGGAGAAATCCGCCAGCGCATCAAAGCATTGTGCCGGACGCAGGTTGGCGAAAAGATCCATTTCCTTGCGCAGGCGCAGCAGGCCGCGCTCGGGTTTGACGCTGAAATCAAGGTCATCGTATTTGGGGCCGCCGACGGCGCCCAATAAAACTGCATCCACCTCTTGCGCGCGTGCCATCGTGTCATCATGCAGCGGTGTGCCGTGCTTGTCATAGGCCGCGCCGCCGACCAGGTCGGTCGAGACGTCAAAGGCGATGCCGCGCTTGGCGCCGAACCAGTCGATGATCTTGACGACCTCGGTCATTACTTCGGGGCCGATCCCGTCACCGGGCAGGATAAGAAGCGAAGGGTTGCTCATGTGGCATGTCCTTGTTGTGGCTTGATGTTGCCCGATGGCCTATCGCGAAGCCCCGCCATGGTCAAGAAAGGTTGGGGGCAAGCCCCTCGGCCAAGGCATCCCAGACCCGCGCGATCCGGGGCGTATGCCGCAGCGCCTGATGCGTGGCGAGCCAGATCGGTAGGCTTGGTAGGCTCAGATCGACCACCACCTGCTCCACACTTGGATCGCGCCGCGCCACCTCGACCTGACCAAAGCCGATGCCGCAACCCGCGCGCACCAGCTCCCAGTTGACCGCGTGATTGTCACAGCGCAGCGCAAACCAGTCGCGCGTCGCGCTCCAGCCGCGTTTCTGCATGCCGCGAATGATCTCTTCGTTGCGGTCATAGCCGATCAGCGGATGATCCAGCAGATCCTGAAAGGTTTCGGGCCGCCCGGCGCGGTCAAGATAGCTGCGCGCGGCAAACATGCCCAGTTTCAGATCGCCCAGGTGCCGCGCCACCAGCTCCAGCTGTTCGGGCCGATACATGCGCAACGCGATATCCGCCTCGCGAAACAGCAGGTTCTCGGTGCTGTCGGTGGGGACCAGATCAATCGTGATCCCCGGTTCCTTTTCGCGCAGGCCGGCGATCACCGGGGGCAGAATATAGACGGAAAACATCACGCTGGCGGTGATCCTGACACTGCCTTCGATCTGGGTCTGGCGGCCAGCGGCGGTAAGTTCGATTTCGTTCAGGGCCGCCTGCATCCGCCGGGCGGGGCCCATCAGCAACTGGCCGTTCTCCGTCAGCATCAGCCCCTTGGCCTGGCGATGAAACAGCACCTGTTGCAGGTCGTCCTCCAACTGACGGATCTGACGGCCCAGCGTTGGCTGGCTGGCCCCCAGATGGCGCGCCGCCGCTGAAAGCGATCCGCAATCCGCCACCGCCAGAAAGGCCCTGGCAAGCGACCAGTCAAGGGATGAAACCGGTTTATCCATTCATAAATGAATACATGATAGTTGAATTTTGGCAATTCCTATTCTTCACGGAATGCGCAAACCTATCGTCATTGCAGCGCAATCGGAGGTTTGAGCGATGCGGAAATCCGTTTTGATCCTTGGGGCCAATGGCCGCTTTGGCCGTCACGCGGCGGCGGCCTTTTGGAACGCCGGGTGGAACATCCACCCCTTTGAGCGCACTCGCGAAGACCTGATGCAGGCTGCCGCCACGGCGGATGTGATCGTCGCGGGCTGGAACCCGGCCTACCCCGACTGGGCGGCTCAGGTGCCCGCCCTGCATGCCCGGATTCAGGCCGCTGCGCGCGCCAGCGGGGCGACGGTGATCCTGCCGGGCAACGTCTATGTTTACGCCCCCGATACTCCCCTTCCATGGGGGCCGGACCGCGCACATCGTGCCACAAACCCCTTGGGCCGCATTCGGGTTGATCTTGAGGCAAGCTATCGGTGCAGCGGGGTTCAGACCATCGTGTTGCGTGCGGGCGATTTCATTGACACCGAGCCCTCGGGCAACTGGCTTGACAAGGTCATTCTGCGGGGGCTTTGCAAAGGGTGGATCAGCTATCCCGGCCCCGTCGATGTGCCCCACGCCTGGGCCTATTTGCCCGATCTGGCCCGCGCCGCGGTGGCCTTGGCCGAGAAACGCAGTGAACTGGGTCAATTCGAAGACCTGGCATTTGACGGCTACACCCTGACCGCCAACCAGATGGCCGCGATCCTTTCGGATATCACGCGCAGGCCGGTTCAGGCCCGCCCTATGTCATGGCTGCCCATTCAGGCCGCGCGGCCCTTTTGGCCAGAGGCCAGGTATCTGCTGGAAATGCGGTATCTCTGGCAGGTGCCGCACCGGCTTGATTGTACCCGACTGGCGGCACTTTGCCCACAATTGCCGGTCACCCCACCCGAGGAGGCCCTAAAAATCGCGGCCACCCCTTTCCTGAGGGCGCCAAGGCGTTGCCGGTGTCAGTCAATCTCAAGATCGACCCAGACCATCCGGTGACGACTGGCCGCATCGGCTAGGTCTGCCTCGGGGGTTCCGTCAGGGGGCCAGTATACCCCGCCGCCACCTACCTTCATCGTGGCGGCGGGCAGGACATAATCCACCCTCAGATCCCCCGGCCCGGGGGCGGGCCATGCCGCCGTGTCCAACCTTGGGTCGCCGGTTTGGCCCTCGCCCTGTTCTACTGCGCCTTGTCGCATCGGGCGGGGGTCTTGCAGGCGGGGATCGGCCAACAGGCCGCTGATCGCCTCGCGCCGCCCGTCGCTGTCTTCGGGGTCAAGATTGGCATCACCGATCACGATAAACCGGTCCTTTGGTGGCGGGCCGAATGCACCATCAAGATAAAGCTGCCAAAACCGGATTTCATCGTGATTGCGCCTGCCATTGAGATCCTCTGGCCCATCAAACACAGGTGGCGTCGCATGGAACGCCAGAAGATGCATCAGCCCCGAAGGCAGGCTCACCGGCACAACCCAATGGCCCACGTAAGACAGGCGTTGCACGGCCGCCGCAGGGGGCGAGGGGAACGGCATAGCATCCGTCACCGGTCGGATCGCGCCGGGCAGGTCGCGCCACAAAACCGCGCTGAAATCCTTGGCACGCTCACTGTCGATGGGATAGCGCGACAAGATCGCCATGCCGCCCTGTCCCGAGAAATGGCCAAAACCCTGCGCATCACCCGGCCCGCCAAGGCGCCCGTCGCCATCCATGTCAAGCCCGGTGGCGCGCCCGCTGTTGGGGCGGCGTGCAAACAGGTGATCAAAGTGCCAGCCGTCCTTGGAAATCCGGTCGCGCAGCGCATGCAGCGCGATCAGGTCGAGGTCATAATCGAGCTTTTGCAAGACAAGAATATCCGGGCGCATCTTGGCCACGATGACTGCGATGGCGGCAATCTGTGGGTCTTCGTCGCGCAGAATGTCGCGCAGCAAAAGCCCCGGCCCCTTGCGGTCAAGCCCGACATTCCAGCTTGCCACGCGCAGGGGGTCGGCAACGACCGGCCCGGCAAGCAGGATCAGTGCCAGAGCAATCGTTGAAACGGAGTGGGTCAGGCGCGTTGCAATCCCTTGCCGAGAACGTCGTCTTCGGCATAGGCGCGGCGCCGCTTCTGCTCGATCATGTCGGCGATCCGGCTCATGGCGATCCCTCGCATCAGCATACTTGCCGGTAAAAACGCCCATGCTGTCATCGTCCAGATCAAGGTTTGCGGGTTCGCGATCGAGATCGGATCAATCATATCCGAGGCCGCCCGAACAGCCGCCGGAATCAAGAATGGCAGCAAAGACCCTAACACAACGTTAAGACCAGCATCCCGGCGCAACCGATAGAGCACATCACCGCCCCCGGTCGGATCGAACAACGGCAGGTTCACCCAGACATTGAACGCCCCATTACGCGAGGGCCAGCCCAAAAGCCGCACCAGCGTCAGAAAGACGAACATCATCACAAGCGACACGGTATAGGAAATCCCCGACGTGGTGCGCACCAGATCAACAAGCGACTGATCGGCATCGGCGGGCATCATCAGCACCACCATACGCACCGGGGAATAGGGAAAATCGACAACCTCGCCCAGGGCACTGCCCATATTTGTCAGCAACACGGTCCAGCCGGTCGGATCGGTCGTTCCCCGACAGATCAGCGACAGGACGATCAGAATGCCCGATAGTGCAAAGAACTTGAGCCGGTTGAACGGCGGCGCAAAGCGAAACTCGATGATGCTGGGATAGCGGCCGTAGTATTCGATAAAGGTCATAAAGCCCGCAAGGATCGACAGCACGATCACAATCTGTGCCGTGTCGGGCCCGGTTGAGGGCACGAGTAAAGAAGGCGTTGCCACCATCATCGCGATCAGGATGGCACGCGATAGCGCGCCGGGTATTTGTGAGAACACTGCCCGTTCCCTTCCAACTTGGTCGGTCGCGATACGATGCCGCGGCCTTGTTCCAACTTGATCCACCAAATTATGGCGGTATGCCTCAATCTTGCCCAACTTTTGCCCACTTTCATCAGACATCTCAAGTCCTTGGTTAATAAGACGTAAGGTTTAGGGCCGTTTGAGGGAGTAACTGGTGCAGTATTACATCAAAGTTGGGTCAAAACTGCGGCGTAAGCTCATGTAAACACTGCATCTTGTGTGTGACGTGTAATCGGGCACAAGAGGGCGCTCAAAAATGAAAACGCCGCGAGTTTTACTCGCGGCGTAATCGCGTCACGTCGAAAGCGCCTTAAACCCAGGGGCGTGCCTGTGCTGCCTTGGCCTCGAATGCGTCAATCGAGGCGGCCTTCTCCATCGTCAGGCCAATGTCATCGAGCCCTTCAAGGAGGCAATGCTTCTTGAACGCATCCACCTCAAAAGCGAAGATTTCGCCGTCCGATGTTGATACCGTCTGTGCCTCAAGATCGATCTCGACGCGGGCGTTGGCGCCTTTTTCGGCCTCTTTCATAAGGACATCGACCTGCTCTTGCGGCAGGGCAATCGGCAGGATGCCGTTCTTGAAACAGTTGTTGTAAAAGATATCGGCAAAGCTTGGCGCGATCACACAGCGAATGCCGAAATCCTTGATCGCCCAGGGCGCATGTTCGCGTGACGAGCCACAGCCAAAGTTGTCGCCAGCGATCAGAATCTGTGCCTCGCGGTATTGCGGCTTGTTGAGCACGAAATCAGGGATTTCCTTGCCATCATCACCATAGCGCATTTCGTCAAACAGGTTCACGCCAAGGCCCGACCGCTTGATCGTTTTCAGGAACTGCTTGGGGATGATCATATCGGTGTCGATATTGATCATCGGCATCGGCGCGGCGATCCCGCTCAGTTTTTCGAACTTTTCCATTACATCATCTCCCGAACATCGGTCAGTTTGCCGGTTATCGCCGCCGCCGCCGCCATGGCGGGCGACATCAGGTGCGTGCGTCCGCCGCGGCCCTGACGGCCCTCAAAGTTGCGGTTCGAGGTCGCCGCGCAACGCTCGCCCGGGCTAAGCTGGTCGGGGTTCATCGCAAGACACATCGAACAGCCCGCCAGACGCCATTCAAATCCGGCCTCCTTGAAGATATCTGCAAGGCCCTCTTCCTCGGCTTGCGCGCGCACGAGGCCAGAGCCGGGCACGATCATCGCCCGCAGCCCGTCCTTGACCTTTTTGCCCTTGAGGATCGCCGCCGCAGCGCGCAGATCCTCGATCCGCCCGTTGGTGCAGGAGCCGATAAAGACGGTGTCGATCTCGACCTCGCTCAGCGGTGTTCCGGGGGTCAGGCCCATGTAATCAAGGCTGCGCTGTGCCGCATCCACCTTGCCGCCGGTGAAATCCGACGCGGCCGGCACATTCGCGGTGATCGGCAACACATCCTCGGGTGAGGTGCCCCATGTGACCACCGGCGCGATATCTTCGCCCTTGAGGGTGATCACCTTGTCCCAATGCGCGTCATCGTCGGAATAAAGCGTTTTCCACCACGCAAGCGCGGCCTCCCATTGCGCACCTTTCGGGGCATGCGGGCGGCCTTTGCAATACTCAAAGGTCTTTTCGTCCGGCGCAATAAGCCCGGCGCGCGCGCCACCCTCGATCGCCATGTTGCAGACGGTCATGCGGCCTTCCATGGAAAGGTCGCGGATCGCCTCGCCGCAATATTCGATCACATAACCGGTGCCACCGGCGGTGCCGGTCGCGCCGATCACCGACAGGGTGATATCCTTGGCCGTCACGCCGGGGCGCAGCTTGCCGGTGATCTCGACCTTCATGTTCTTGCCCTTGCGCTGGATCAGCGTCTGGGTCGCAAGGACATGTTCAACCTCGGATGTGCCGATACCATGCGCGAGCGCGCCAAACGCGCCATGCGTGGCGGTGTGGCTGTCGCCGCACACCACGGTCATGCCCGGCAAGGTCCAGCCCTGCTCGGGGCCGACGATATGCACGATGCCTTGGCGTACGTCGCTGACCGGATAATAGTGAATGCCGAAATCGGCGGCGTTCTTGTCCAGGGCTTCCACCTGAATACGCGATTCCGGGTTCTCGATCCCCTTGGCGCGGTCAAGCGTGGTGGGCACGTTGTGATCGGGCACAGCGATGGTCTTGTCCGGCGCGCGCACCGTGCGGTTGGTCATCCGCAGGCCTTCAAAGGCCTGTGGGCTGGTGACCTCATGCACAAGGTGGCGGTCGATATAAAGCAGGCAGGTGCCATCCTCGGCCTCGTGGGCGACATGGGCATCCCAGATTTTATCATAAAGTGTCTTGGGGGACATGTGTCCTCTCCCGTTCTCTAGTGGCTGAATTTCAGATGTGACAGGGCATTGCGCGCCTCATAGACGGGCAAGAATTGTAAGCGTCGCACCAAAGAAACGCCAAGGCAGGCGCGCGCGGTCATCCATGTCAAAAATCGGTATCATCCCAGAGCAGATACAGCGCCCGCCTGAGTCTATCAAGAGGCGCTTGTATTTCAGGCCCTCTCAACGCCGTTCCCGGTTTCGTCTGGCCCGGAATATCCCGAGGGAGTTGCCCGAGGGAGGGCGGAATAAATTGCAATGGTATGCGTATGATAAACTTGGGTGATCATATAGCTGGCAAAGGCAAGGCGGTTGCGCGAATAGGCCTTGGCCAAACCTGTCACCTCTTGTGGCCGTTTCGATTTCATCCACAACTTATTGTGGTTATCCCCAACAAATAGCTTTACAGCCTGCGCGAAAGGCCGCACCATATATTGTATTGGCGGTGGGAATAGCCCCCGTTAATAGAGCAGGCACCTAGCGCTTGGGGGTGTGTCGCAACCCCTGTGCTATAGCAAATGAGGTGGCGCAATGGCCCTTTCCGAGCAGTTCTTGCAAGACGAGATTCACCCGATCGACATTGTCGAACATATTGCCGAGCATCACGACTGGGATTTCGACCGGATTGGCGACGATCAGATCGCGATGGCCGTCGAGGGCCAATGGCGCACCTATTCGATCACGCTGGCCTGGTCGGGCTATGACGAAACCCTGCGCCTTGTCTGTACCTTCGAGATGGAGCCGCCAGAGCACAAGATGCCGGTGCTCTACGAGATGCTGAACGGTGTCAACGATAACTGTTGGGCCGGGGCGTTCACCTGGTGGGGCGAGCATAAACTGATGGTCTATCGCTATGGTCTGGTGCTGGCGGGCGGGCAGGATGCCACGCCGGAGCAGATTGACACCATGATCAACGCCGCCGTGATGAGCGCCGAGCGCTATTATCCGGCGTTCCAACTGGCGATCTGGGGCGATAAATCGCCCAAGGATGCCATGCAGGTCGCCATTGCAGAGGCCTTTGGTCGCGCGTAACACTTACCCCCGCAATGTGATGAACGGATGCGGGGGATTTACGATGAGCATGAAGTATGTGGCCGAAAACGGTCTGGTTTTGCTGGGCTGTGGCAAGATGGGCGGCGCCATGCTGCAAGGCTGGCTGGCGCAGGGATTGCCGCCTGCTTCGGTGTCGGTGATTGATCCCAAACCATCGGACTGGCTGCGCGGGACCGGGGTTGGCATCAACGGTGATCTGCCCGCAAATCCGGCCATCGTTCTGATTGCCGTCAAACCACAGATGATGGGCGAGGCGCTGCCGGTGCTGGCAGCGATGGGCAATGGCGCGACGTTGTTTGTCTCGGTCGCGGCCGGCACGCCGATCGCGGCGTTCGAGGCCGCTTTGGGCGCGCAAAGCCCGATTGTGCGCGCCATGCCCAACACCCCCGCCGCCGTGGGTCGTGGCATCACCGCCATCATCGGCAATGCCCATGCCAGTGCCGCGCAGCTTGATATTGCCGAGATGCTGTTGCGCGCTGTCGGTCAGGTGGTGCGCCTTGAGGGCGAGGATCAGATGGATGCGGTCACCGGCGTTTCCGGCTCTGGCCCGGCTTATGTGTTTCACATGATCGAATGTCTGGCAGCGGCCGGCGAGGCGCAGGGGCTTACCCCCGCCCTTGCCATGCAGCTTGCGCAGGCGACGGTAGCGGGGGCCGGTGCATTGGCCGAGGCCGCCGATGAAACCCCGGCGCAATTGCGGGTCAATGTGACAAGCCCCAATGGCACCACGCAGGCCGGGCTTGAGGTGCTGATGGACCCGCAAAACGGCCTGCCGCCCCTGATGCGCAAAACCGTGGCGGCGGCGGCGGATCGCTCGCGGGAGCTTGGCAATGGCTGAGATCACTTTTGACGATTTCCTCAAGGTCGATATCCGGGTTGGCCGCGTCACCCGCGCCGAGCCCTACCCCGAGGCGCGCAGGCCCGCGATCAAGCTTTGGGTCGATTTCGGGTCTGAAATTGGCGAAAAGAAAAGCAGCGCGCAGATCACCGCGCATTACGAGCCCGAATCCCTGATCGGGCGGCAGGTGCTGGCCGTGGTCAACTTTCCGCCACGCCAGATCGGCAAGTTCATGTCGGAAATCCTTGTTCTCGGACTGTCCGATAGTAATGGCGAAATCGTTCTGATAAGCCCCGATCAAGAAATTCCAATCGGAGAAAGACTGCATTGAAACGTGTCCTGCTGACCCGGCCGCTGCCGGATCGCGTGGTGGAAGCCGCGCGCACCCATTTCGAAGTTGAACTGCGCGATGATCCCGCCCCTCTCAAGCTTGGCCAGATGCGCGGTGCATTGGCGCTTTATGATGGGGTGTTGCCGACGCTTGGCGATATGTTCTCGGCAGAGGTTTTTGCCGATGCGGGGAATCCGCGGTGCAGGATTCTGGCGAATTTCGGGGTTGGCTATAACCATATTGATGCAGCGGCGGCACGGGGCGCGGGGATCAGTGTGACCAACACCCCCGGTGCGGTGACCGATGCCACCGCCGATATCGCGATGACGCTGATCCTGATGAGCGCGCGGCGCGCGGGCGAGGGCGAGCGGATGGTGCGCGCGGGCAAATGGGTCGGCTGGAACCCGACGCAGATGCTTGGCCTGCATGTCTCGGGCAAGACCGTGGGCATTATCGGCATGGGCCGGATCGGGCAGGCGATCGCGCAGCGCTGTCACTTTGGCTTTGGCATGGAGGTGATCTATTACAATCGCTCGCCCAAGCCGATGGAGTTTCCCGCCCGTCAGGTCGAAAGCCTGGAGGCACTGGCGGCGGCGGCCGATATCGTTGTGGTGGCGGTGCCCGGCGGTGCCGAGACCCGTCACATTGTCGGCGCGCCGGTGTTTGAGGCGATGAAGCCGCACGGTCATTTCGTCAATATCGCGCGGGGCGATGTGGTGGATGAAGCCGCACTTGTTGCGGCGCTGCAAGCGGGGACCATCGCGGGCGCGGGGCTTGATGTCTATGAAAAAGAGCCGATTGTGCCCGAGGCGCTGAAGGCGATGGAGAATGTCACGCTCTTGCCGCATCTGGGCACCGCCGCACTTGAGGTGCGCGAGGCGATGGGCCTTATGGCGGTGGAAAACCTGCGGGCGTTCTTTGCCGATGAGACCCCGCCCAATCTGGTGAACTAGGCCAGAGCCCCCGCCCATCGACCGGCACGCCGGGTTGGGGCGGGGAATTTGAGTATTTTTGCCAAGAAGAAGGGGCTTTTCGGGTCTCTTTATGGGTGTGCCGTGGTGTCATGCTTGACGTTGGGGGATGCATGGGCTGATCTGGCGGGAACGCGAAGGAGAAAACCATGTATCAACCGGCCATTTCAGGATCGGGCGTATTCACCCCACCAGAGGTGATCACCAATGACGAGCTGGTGGTGGCCTTCAATGCCTATGCCGAGACCTTCAATGCGCAGAACGCAGAGGCCATAGCGGCGGGTGAGGTTGAGGCCAAGGCCGCATCTTCGAGCGCGTTCATCGTTGGGGCCTCTGGGATCGAGCAGCGCTATGTGATGGATAAATCGGGGGTGTTGGACCCGGCGGTCATGCACCCCAAGTTGCGCCAACGCAGCGACGACGAACCGGGGATCATGGCCGAGATGGCGGTTGATGCCTGTACCAAGGCGCTCGCGCAGGCCGGGCGCGGCGCGGATGAGATTGATCTTGTGATCTGCGCCGCTAGCAATCACGAGCGTGCCTATCCGGCGATTGCGATTGAAATTCAACAACTTTTGGGCGCCGGTGGTTTTGCCTTTGACATGAATGTCGCCTGTTCTTCGGCGACCTTCGGCATTCAGGCGGCGGCGGATATGATCCGGGCCGGATCGGTGCGCCGGGCGCTTGTGGTGAACCCCGAGATCTGTTCAGGGCATCTTGAGTGGCGCGACCGCGATTGCCATTTCATTTTTGGCGATGTCTGCACCGCCGTGGTGGTCGAGCGCGCGGACGAGGCGAAGGGCGCGCATTTCGTCATCCGCTCGACCCGCTGTGCCACGCAGTTTTCCAACAATATCCGCAACAACAACGGATTTTTGCGCCGTAACCGGCCCGATGGCATGGCGGATCGGCGCGACATGCAATTCATGCAGGAGGGACGCCGCGTGTTCAAGGAGGTGCTGCCGATGGTCTCGGCGCATATTCTGGAGCATCTTGAGGGCGACGGCGTGACGGCGGATGATCTGCGGCGGCTCTGGTTGCATCAGGCCAACAAGACGATGAACGATTTTATCGGCAAGAAGGTTCTTGGCCGGGCGCCGGAGCCGGGTGAACAGCCCAATATCCTTCAGGATTATGCCAATACCTCTTCGGCGGGCTCGATCATCGCCTTTTCCAAATATTCCGACGATCTTGTGCCGGGGGACCGCGGGCTTATCTGTTCGTTCGGCGCGGGCTATTCGGTTGGTTCGGTTCTGGTCGAGCGGGCCTGAGACCGGGTTTTGCCCAGGGTGGCGCCGGGTTGAATATGCAAATGACTTTCCGGGATAAAGCGATTAAGGGAAAGCAACTGTTGGGTTTCCCCTGATTTTCTGGGGCTGGGAACTGAGGAAGAAGCGTATGTCGAGGATGGGAAGTTACCTCAAGAAGCACACCGAGGCCTTGGTCAAGGACGTAGGGATTGAGGCCGCGTGCAAGCTGACTGGCAAATCAAAAGCGACGTTGGGGCGGTATTATGCGGACCACGCTGAACACGCTGATCGCTTCATGCCGGTCGATGCCGTGGCGGCGCTTGAAGAGGCAGCCAGCTATCCGCATGTGACAAGTGCCCTGGCCGAGTTGCAGGGGATCGGCCTTACCTTTGACGGCAAGCGCCGCAACACCAACGAGCGCGCGAATGTGAACAGCGATGTGATCGTTCTGTCGCAGCGGTTTGCGCTTTTGATGGCTGAATATCAGCAATCCATCGAGGATGGCGTAATCACGATCAACGAGGCCAAGCGGCTTTTGCGCGAAACCTCGCAGCTTCAGCAGGTGTTGATCGACATGAAACTTCACCTTGAAGAAGAAGCCATCTGAACCGGTGCCGCGCCCGTGCCTAGCCCATTATCTGTGTGCTGATCTGGCTAACCAGGTGAACCACTGAGGCGCGAAACTCTGGCAGAACAAGCGCGGCCAGAAACCCGACATGCAGCACGGCAATCGCGTTGAGCGAGGTGCGAAACGGCTCTTTACGGGTCTTGTGGCGAAAGATGCCCTGCCCGGCCTTGGCCCCAAGAGACCCGCCAATCAGGCAGAGCGTCAAAAGCGTGCTTTCTGGCAGCCGCCAGCGGCGTTGAATCGCACAGCGTTTATCCCACCAGAACAGGCCAAGCGTCAGCATGTTGAGGATCACGAAATAGCTGAGAACAAACGCAAGAGGGGTCATGAGGTAATATCTGGGTCCGTCGCTGGCCGTTGGCCGGTATATCAGGGACTATCAGAGGCGCTTGCGTGCCGAAAGGGCCGCAGTGATCGTGCCATCGTCGAGATAGTCAAGCTCGCCGCCGATGGGAACGCCCTGCGCCAAAGAGGTTAGCGCGACACGCCCATCAAGCTGATCCGCGATATAATGCGCTGTGGTCTGGCCGTCCACCGTTGCATTGAGTGCAAGGATGACTTCTGAGATGTTTTCCGCCGATACGCGCTCCACAAGCTTGGGAATGCGCAGGGTTTCGGGGCCGATCTGGTCGAGCGCGGAAAGGGTGCCGCCAAGCACGTGATAGCGCCCTTTAAAGGCCTGCCCGCGCTCCATCGCCCAAAGATCAGCGACATCCTCGACCACGCAAATCTGGCCGTTGGCGCGTTTTTCCGAGGCGCATATGTCGCAGGTCTCGGTGGTGCCGATATTGCCGCAGGTGACGCATTCGCGCGCCGTGGCGGCGACGGTTTGCATCAGATCGGCCAGCGGCGTGAGCAAGAGCGCGCGTTTGCGGATCATGTGCAGCACCGCGCGCCGGGCCGAGCGGGGCCCAAGCCCCGGCAGGCGGGCCATCATGTCGATCAGGGCGTCAATGTCGCGGGTGCTGCTCACGGTATGCCCGGCCTTTGTGATTGGGGGCTCTGGCAAAGCTCAGAGCAGTTTGTTTGCGATATAGTCTATTATGGTGGGAAGAAAGGACAAGAAAGTTACAATTCCAGCCGCCGAGACCGAAACCTGACCGCCGGGTGGCAGGGTGCGCACGGCGCTAATCATGTCGCGGGCCTCGATCAGTTTGTCCAGATCGGGCAGGGGTTTGTCCGGATGCGGGTGATCGGCGCGGCGCGGCTGGTGCGAGCGGTCGCGGATATGCGCCTCGATCAGCGGTTCGATCTGGTTGAGCGTCTCGACCTTGGCGGTTATCAGCCGGTTGGACAGTGGTATGATCGGCACCGCATAGGTGGCGGCGACCAGGGTCAGTGAAAAGGCCGAAAAGAGGATGACAACCGGATCCCTGTCATAGCCCGCAAGCACCACCGACAGGATCGCAAGCGAGGCGACAAGCGCGGTCACCATCACGACCTGACTGTTGACGCGCAAGATTGCAGGGAGCGGGGCGCGCGAAAGATTGAGAATGCGAACGTCCATCTCGGGCAGGGCGTGCAGCAAGGCCCCCCAGAATCGGAACACCGCAAAGACGCCCATGCCGGTGATCACGCTGCCGCAAAAAACGAAACCGGCCAGCCAGAGGCGCAGGTCCGGGCTGCTCCAGGGGTCAAGGATCCAGACGCCGCCGCCGATCAAAGCCCCGTAGCACAGCCCGAAAGGCAGAATCCACGGGTTGCCCAAAACATCGTTCACCGCCCCCTGCGGATTGGCGGCGGGCGTGGGCAGATCGTGAAACATCTCGCCAAGATGCGGCGCAACCCGGTGGCCGAACTGATACACCACGCCCGCATTGATTGTCACCAGAACGATCAGGGCAATATCTGCAATATCACCGCGTAACGCCCATTCGGTGCGGGCATATAACAGGGCCAGCACCACCGTGGCGGCAACCGCCGCGCGCCCATAGCTGCGCCACAGGCGCGGGGTGGTGATATGTGTGCCCCGGTTCATCGCATCTCAGAATGGCAGCTTCATGTCCTTGGGCAGGCCCATGCCTTCGGTGAGCTTGCTCATTTCTTCCTGGGCGCGTTCTGTGGCTTTGCCCTGGGCATCCTTGATCGCGGCGAGGATCAGGTCTTCGACCACTTCCTTGTCATCCGAATTGAAGATCGACGGGTCGATATCAAGGCCCTTGAGTTCGCCCTTGGCGGTGCAGGTCGCCTTGACAAGGCCGGCGCCGGATTCGCCGGTGACCATGACGTTGTGCATCTCTTCCTGAAGCGCGGCCATCTTTTGCTGCATCTCCTGCGCGGCCTTCATCATCTTGGCCATATCGCCCATCTGGCCCAGTCCTTTGAACATAGTGTGATCTCCTATCATGGGGCCCTTGTGCGGAGCAGCGGGCCGGATGTGTGGTTTTCTGATTTTAAGCATATGTGGCCGGAAATGGCGACAGGCAAGCGTTCGGTCCTGGTCGGGTGAACGGCTCAATCCTCTTCAAACGGGTCCCATTCGTCTTCGACCTCGGGCAGGGCCTCGGCCTCGGCGTGGCTGGCGATATCGGCGGCCGAGCGGATGGCGGTGATTTTTGATCTGGGAAAGGCGGCAAGCACGGCCTGCATCAACGGGTGATCGGTGGCCTCGGCCTTGAGCGCATCCTGGGCGGCATTGCGCGCCTCAAGGATCGTGGGGGCGGTGCCGGAATTGACCACGATCACGGCCCAACGATTGCCGGTCCAGCGTTGCAGGGCGCTGCCGAGGTTCTGCGCCAGATCGCCGGGGGCGTTCGGGGTCGGGGTGAATTCGATGCGCCCCGGCTGATAGGCGGCAAGGCGCAGGTTGCTTTCGACCTCGATCAGAAGCTTGACGTCGCGATTGGCGCGAATGAGGTCGACCACATGCTCAAACGTCGGGAAGTGCGACAGCGCGCTTTCGGCCTCGGGGGCGAGGGCCGTGATCTGGCCTGCGCTGCCCGTATGGCCCGCGTTGCCAGAGCTTTGCTGTGCCGGCGCGTGATATGCCGACGGCGCGGCGCCGCCACTGGCGGTTGGGGCGCTGCCGCCACCGCCGCCAACCGGACCGGGGGCCGGGGGCGGCGGGCTGTCTTGCAGGCGGCGAATGAGGTCTTCGGGCGTCGGCAGATCGGCCACATGCGTGAGGCGGATCACCGCCATTTCGGCGGCCATCATCGAATTGGGCGCCTCTGCCACCTCATCCAGCGCCTTGAGCAGCATTTGCCACATCCGCGTCAGCACCCGCATCGGCAGGGCCTCGGCCATCGCCTCGCCGCGGGCGCGTTCATCGGGGCCGATGGTGGGGTCCTGGGCGGTCTCGGGGGTGATCTTGACCACCGAAATCCAATGGGTGATCTCGGCCAGGTCGCGCAGCACCGCCAGCGGATCGGCGCCCTCGGCATATTGCGCCGACAGTTCGGAGAGCGCGCCTGCGGCGTCGCCTTTCATGACCATGTCAAACAGGTCAAGAACCCGGCCCCGATCGGCCAGCCCAAGCATGGCGCGCACCTGATCGGCGGTGGTTTCCCCGGCGCCATGCGAAATCGCCTGATCCAGCAGGGATGTCGCATCGCGCGCCGAGCCTTCGGCGGCGCGGGTGATCAGAGCAAGCGCGTCATCGGTGATCTCGGCGGTCTCGGCGGTGGCAATCCGGCGCAGAAGGGCGATCATCACCTCGGGCTCGATCCGGCGCAGATCGAAGCGCTGACAGCGTGACAGAACCGTCACCGGCACCTTGCGGATCTCGGTGGTGGCGAAGATGAATTTCACATGCGCGGGCGGCTCTTCGAGGGTTTTCAGCAAGGCGTTGAACGCGTTCACCGACAGCATGTGAACCTCGTCGATGATGTAGATCTTGTAGCGGGCCGAGGCCGCGCGATAATTCACCGAATCGATGATCTCGCGAATGTCGCCCACGCCGGTGCGCGAGGCGGCATCCATTTCCATCACATCGACATGGCGGCCTTCCATGATCGCGGTGCAATGTTCGCAAACGCCGCAGGGCTCGGTCGTGGGGCCGCCCGCACCATCGGCACCGATACAGTTCATGCCCTTGGCGATGATCCGCGCCGTGGTGGTTTTGCCGGTGCCGCGAATGCCGGTCATGATAAAGGCCTGCGCGATGCGGTCGGCCTTGAACGCGTTTTTCAGGGTGCGCACCATCGCATCCTGTCCCACGAGATCGGCAAAGGTCTCGGGCCGGTATTTCCGGGCGAGAACCTGATAGCCTTTTTCGGGGGTGTCGGTCATGCGGGTGCCCTTTGGATTCGTGTCAGGGGCCAACCTAAAGCGGGGCGCGAGGGGCGTCTACCTTGCATTTCCCGTGACGGCGCGCAAAGCTTTGGTCGGTGTGTATCGGAGGGTGTCATGCGGTTGAAAGGGATCGGGCGGAGCCGGAATGTCGAGGACAGGCGGCGCGCAGGCAGGCGCGGCGGTCGCGGTGGCAAGGCCGGGCTAGGCGGCGTCGGTCTTTTGGTGGTGCTGGCAATCGGGTATTTCGCGGGTATAGACGTGACGCCGCTTTTGCAGGGCGGATCGGGGCCGGTGGCACAGTCCAGCGCGCCGCGTCAGTTAAGTGCTGAAGAAAAGCGCGCGGCAGAGTTTTCATCGCGTGTTCTGGCCACCACCGAGGTCGTCTGGGGCAAGGTCTTCCCCGAGCAATTGGGCAGCGACTATCGCCCGCCGGTGATGGTGCTTTATTCCGGTGTCACCCAGAGCCCCTGTGGCGGCGCCTCGGGCGCGACGGGGCCGTTTTATTGCCCGGCGGATCGCAAGGCCTATCTCGACACCGAATTTTTCGACACATTGGCGCGCCAACTTGGCGCCAGGGGCGATTTTGCGGCGGCCTATGTGATCGCCCATGAGGTGGCGCATCATGGGCAGAACGAGCTTGGCATCCTGCCCGAGGTCAACCGCCGCCGACAGGCCGCCGGACAGGCCGATGCCAATGCGCTGACCGTGCGGCTTGAGCTTCAGGCCGATTGCCTGTCGGGGGTCTGGGCGCGTGCGGTCGATGGGCTGCTTGAGCCGGGCGACCTTGAGGAGGCGCTGAATGCGGCGCGGATGATTGGCGATGATCATTTGCAAAAGCGTGCCGGTCAGGTGCCGCAACCGCATACCTTTACCCATGGCACCTCGGCGCAGCGGGCAAAGTGGTTCAAGCGCGGCTATGACAGCGGCGATCTGGCGCGCTGTGACACGTTTGGCACGGCGCGGTTGTGAGCGGTTTCGTGATCCATGCGCTGCCGGTGGCGGGCGGGATCCTTGCGATTGCGCCGCTGCCCGGCGGGTCGGGAACCTATGAGGCCGATCTTTTGCATTTGCATGACTGGCGCCCGGCGCTTGTGATCTCGATGACGACACTGGCGGAAATGACCGCGAGCGGCGCGGCTGATCTGGGCGCGGATTTGCAGGATAGCGGCACCCGATGGGCGCATGTGCCGGTCGAGGATTACGGCGTGCCAAGCCCAGAAGTCACGGACATATGGGAGGGCGCGGCGCAGGCCGCGCTTTTGGCGTTGCAGGGCGGTGGCCGGGTGTTGATCCATTGTCGCGGTGGCTGTGGGCGTTCTGGCATGGCGGCGCTTCGGCTGATGATCGAAAGCGGAGAAGAGGCCGGCGCGGCCCTGGGCCGATTGCGCGCGCTACGCCCCTGCGCGGTCGAGACCGAGGCGCAGATGGCCTGGGCGCAGCAGGTCTAGGCGGCGGCAGAGCCGCGCGTGGGTTTCACCCACCCTACCGGCCGGGGCCGAGGGCGGGTTACAGGGCCACGCGCAAGGCACCAAAGCCGCGCATTCTGTCGCTCGGCGCAGGGTCTTCGCCGAGGTTGAGATGGCTGAGAGTGCTGTAATGTCCGGCCCCTTCGAGCAGGCGCAGTCTGACCTTGCCCGGCAGACGGTCGGCCAGGGCCTGGGTCATGGCAAGCGGCACCCATCGGTCGGCTGTCCCCTGCCAGATATCCACCGGGCACAGGATCGAGGTCAGCACCGGCGACCAGTCGCTCACATAGGCCGCAATCATCCGGGCATACCCCTTTGGATGGTGCGTGTAACTATGGCGCAGCCCCTGACGGATCGCCTCGGCGGCATCGGGGTGCTCCAACAGGGCATGCTCCGACCCGCCGGCACTTGCGAAGAGGCGTCGGATCAGCAGCTCAGGCGCGGCACGGGCGAGGAGCCCCTGGCCATAGGTCAGCGCCAAAAACAGGGAGGGATGGCGCGCGGCAAGCCGGATCAGGGGCTGTCCGGCCATGTGCGGCAGGAAGTTCCCGAGTTGCAGGGGCGCAGCCGGCGAGATCAGCGTCAGGCGCTTGATGCGCTCGGGATGCGCGGCGGCGATATGGATGGCCAGCATTGCGCCAATCGAAAACCCTAACAGGTGAATGCTGCCGTCGGGTATCTTCCCGGTCAGGGATTCAAACTGTGCAATCGCGGTCTTGACGGGATCGTCACCGGGTGCCTTCGCTGAGAAAAGATCAAGCGCAATGATTGGTGGCAGATCAAATTGACCCGCAAAGCCAAGATCGGCGTCCGATGGGCTTCCGGGGAGGCCGTGGCAAAAATAGAGAGCCTGTTTCATAGCCTCTGCCAATCGTTAAATTATGAATTTACCAAAATGTAATGTTCAAGAGATAGGCGCCGCGATCGGGGAAGGCACCGCGAAACGTGTTCATATAATTCAAGGCTTGCAGGTGAGTGGGAGAGGGTGAGAGGCTGGACAACGACCCAAGCGGGGCTCGTTACGGCTGCTTCCTTCCGGACCTGACCGGGTTGGCGAGGTGCCTGCCCGCGCCAACCTCTCACCTCGCTACATAAGGATCAGATCGGAGATTCGCAAGAGAGGGAGTTGCCGACCGGTTGGCTTTGTTTCTGACAAAGCCAGAAGCCAAACCGGGCAAAGCCTTGTGGGGAGGTGCCAAGATACTTTGCCTGCAACGCGGCAAGGTCGTCGGGGTGCTCGCGCACAGTCGGCGAGGTGTCAAAGACCACCCTCGTGTTAGGCATCGCGGCAAAGCGCCAGACGGGGTGCGCCTGCGGCATGATTTGACTTTGCGCGGCGATGTAGTCGGATAGAATATCGCGCACCGGGCGCGGGCTGGTATGGATCAGACCGGTGGCCGCGAGGTTGCGGAACGGGCCGCCGCCATAGGCGCGATAGCTGTTGGTGGCGACGATAAACCGCGCGCTGTCAGAGACCGGGGCGCCGTCATGGCACAGGTCGCGAATGCGGCGGGCCTTTGGGGCCACAAGCGTGCCGGCGAGGTCATAGCGGGCAGGCTGTGACAGGTCGATGGCATAGCTTAGCCCGTCAATCACATCGAAATCATGGCCTGGCACGGTCTTGTCCAACAGCATCTGATCGGGTGTGCCCGGCGTGATCTGGCGAAAGCAGATCGCGGCGCGTTCAAGCCAGTCGCGCAGATCCGCGCCGGTGACAAGCAGCCCGCAAAGGGTGTTTGGAAAGGGATAAAGATCGGTAATATTGCGCAGCCGGAGCGGACCGACCGACACGTCGGTGTAATACCCCGGTCCGCCACGCCCGCCGGTCTTGAACGGGGCCGAGGCCGATAGAACCGGCAGGCCCTCATGCTCGGTTCCCCGAAGGGCCTTGGTAAGGCCCATGCGCTGCGCCGCGTTGACAAGTTGGGTCGCGGGGTCGTTGCGCACAAGGGCAAGGTAGCTGTGAAGCGGGGTCGATGTCCGGCCAATCTCGCGTTCCGTCAACGTGAGCGTTTGGGCATGCGCAGGGGCAAGCGCGCGGCAAAAGTCGGGGTCCGGCGGGATATCGGCGGCGGCACGCAGATCGCTGGTGTGTCCTGTGACTTTCCAGTTGCCGTCGCCTTCCTGTGTCAGGGTCAGGTCAAGCACCCCAAGATGCGAGCCGCGAAAGCCGGGTTTGACAAATGGCATGCCGTTGAGGCGGTCATGCGGGGGGCGATCCTTGTCGGGATCGGGATAGATCCGGTGGCTATGCCCGCCGACAAGCGCGTCGATTCCCGGAACGCGGGCGAGCGCCTGTGCCGCATTCTCCATCATCGGGCGGTCGGGGCCCTCGCCAATCCCGGTATGGGCCAGAGCAATTACCAGATCGGCGCCCGCTGCGCGAATGACCGGCACCCAGGCGCGGGCGGCCTCAGCCATGTCGCGACAGGTCAGGCGGCCGGTAAGATGGGCGTGATCCCAGGTCATGATCTGCGGCGGTACAAGCCCCAGCACGCCGATGCGCAATGTCGTGATGTTACCGCTGTCATCGCGCAACTTTCGGGTCAGCATGTGCCAGGGCGGGCAGAGGGTTTCATCGGCCTCGGGTGTTGGCCCGCTGCGCAGCGCGGCATTGGCGCAGACAATCGGAAAGCCCGCCTCGGGCAATGTTTTTTGCAACCAGTCGAGACCGAAGTTGAACTCATGATTGCCAAGCGACGCGGCGTCATAGCCAAGCCCATTCATCGCCAGAAGCACGGGATGCGCACCCTGCCAAGCCTGTCCGGCGTGTGGGGTGAGGTCGCTGATCGGGGTGCCCTGAAGAAAATCGCCGTTGTCAAACAGAACAGAGGCGCCGTCCTCCACCTCGGCGCGTGCCCGCGCGATCAGAGTGGCCAGCCGCGCAAGGCCATAGGGGCGGTCGGGGGTGTTGGTGAAATAGTCAAACGGCAGAATATGCCCGTGCACATCTGTCGTCGCCAGAATTCTAAGCGCGACCTTGGACCTGTCATCGGGGCGCGCCTGTTGCCTTACTTTATCCGATGTCGTCTGGGTCAATTGTTCAATGCCCTTGGTCGAGGTGTGAGCCCCCATTCGTGTAAGGTAGCTTTTCCATGCCATTCGGCAAAGTTTCCGGAAAAGCTGAACCTTCAGTCAAGGTGTCATAGGTGAGAGATGGGGGCAATACACTATAGGTTGCATATTGTTTCGTCGCGGCAGTTTTCTGGCCCTGCCCCTTGTGCTGAACCCGCAAGCGTTGTGTACATGGCGGAACAAATTTTTGGGGCGTCGCAATGCAAAAGGCAGAAACGGTGACATTCGGGGGCTCGGCGCTTGACCGGGCGGATGACCTGCGGGGCAACGCGGCGGCGATTGCAAGCGCGCGGGCCGAGGGGCGCGCAAGCGCCGTGGTGCTGTGGCGGGGCAAGCCGCTGGTGGCGACAGAGGCGCTTGACCGTCTGATCCGGGTGTCGGTCGATCATCCGGTTCTGGCGCGTTACAAGGTGCCGCCGATCCTGCTTGGGCGCGAGGACAACGGCGATCTTGTCTTTGCTTATGACATCTCCGCCTGGGTGCCGCCGGGGCTTGAGCCCGATCAACTTGATAGTTTTCTCGACGCCTCCGAACAATGCCACCCGGATTTGCCCGCAGGCGCAGTGTTTGCCGAATTGCGCCGGGTGATGACCCACCTGAATACGCGCGACGCAGAGCTTGCCGCGACCGCCAAGGCGGTTTTCGCCTGGCATCTGAGCCATCGGTTCTGCGCGCGCTGCGGCAGTGAGAGCCGGATGATCCAGGCCGGCTGGCAACGTGCCTGCGATAGCTGTGGGGGGCAGCATTTCCCGCGCACCGATCCGGTCGTGATCATGCTGATCACCCGCGGCAACAAGGTGCTTATGGGGCGCTCGCATCCCTGGCCCGAGGGGATGTATTCGCTGCTTGCGGGCTTTGTCGAGCCGGGCGAAACACTTGAGGCCGCCGTGCGCCGCGAAGTCTGGGAAGAGGCGGGTATCAGGGTCGGGCAGGTCAGCTATCTTGCCAGCCAGCCCTGGCCGTTTCCGGCCTCTTTGATGTTTGGCTGTCGCGGTGAGGCGCTTAGTGAAGAGATCACCATCGACCCCAAGGAAATCGAGGATGCCATCTGGTGCAGCCGCGAAGAGATCATGCAGGCCTTTGCCGGGCAGCATCCGTTCATGTTACCCGCCCGAAAAGGCGCAATTGCGCATTTTCTTTTGCAAAACTGGCTTGCCGATAGCCTTGATTGACGCGACAATGCCGCCGGGCATTTGGCATGATAATAAGGGCAGAACCGATGCAGTTCAGCACCAGGGAAGACATAGAAGCGCCGATCGAGACGGTTTTTGCGGAAATCACCGATTTTCAGGCCTTCGAACGCTCGGCGCTGCGCCGTGGGGCCGAGGTGCGTCGGATTGATGACCTGTCCACGCCCGGCGTTGGCATGGCCTGGCATGTCGGATTCATGATGCGCGGCAAACGCCGTGAAATCCAGATGCAGCTTAGTGAGTATGATCCCCCCAACGGGATCACCCTTTCATCGATGTCGCCCGCAATGGGGGGCGCGATGATGATTGATCTTGTGGCGCTGTCACGTGGGCGCACGCGCATGTCTGTTGATCTCACGCTGAAGCCAAAGAACCTTGCCTCGCGGCTTTTGGTGCAAACGCTCAAGCTGGCACGGAGCAATCTGACCAAGCGGTTCAAGCTGCGGGCGGCGGAATACGCAATGGATGTGGAAGACCGCTACAAGCGGAGCGTCTGAGGGCGCGGCGCGCACGTGCGCTTGAGGCCAAAGGCTATCGGTGTGCCGGATGACGCAAACGCATTTGAGTCCTCTTTACCAGATCCTGCGTCTTGTGGATAAGCCTGCTTTGCGGCGACTATCCACTTGCCATTCCGGCAATCATCGCTATGAGCGCGACAAAGTGGACCAGCATCAGGGCCTTGTCATTCCACATCGCGCCCACCGCAAACCACCCCAGCACGCCGATCAAGAACAGGTAGAGGTTCCACGGTGCCCATCCGGCCCCCGTGGCGGCGTAGCCCATGATCTGAATGAGTGATGCGCCCCATTTGACCGCAAATACGATGCGGTCAAACTGTGGTCTCTCTAGGATGTTATCAGACGGCACGGGTCAACCCTCCGTCAATGCGAAGGTTCTGACCGGTCATATAGCCGCCACCTTCGGAGGCCAGTAGCGAAATCACCGACGAAACCTCCTGTGCCCGCCCATAGCGCCCCAACGGAATACGCGCCTTGCGGTCTTCGGTCTCCGGAAGGCTGTCAATGAAACCCGGCAAGACATTGTTCATGCGAATGTTGTCAGCCGCGTATTTGTCGGAATAAAGCTTGGTAAAGGCGGCCAGACCCGCCCGGAACACGCCTGACGTCGGGAAAAGCGGATCAGGCTCAAAGGCCGCGAAGGTCGAAATATTGATGATCGTACCGCCGCCCTGTGCTTGCATGACAGGTGTCACCAGACGCGTCGGGCGGATCACATTCAAGAGGTAGACTTCCATGCCAGTGTGCCACTCATCATCCGAAATTTCCAGAACCGGACCCTTTGGCCCGTGGCCTGCGGAATTGATCAGCGCGTCGATGCGGCCCCAGCGGTCCACAGCGCCCTGAATCAGCGTGGACAGGTCATCGGGAATGGTATTGGAACCGGTCACCCCGAAACCACCCAATTCAGCGCCAAGCGCTTCGCCTTTGCCTGACGAAGACAGGATACCCACCTTGAACCCATCTGCGGCCAACCGCCGGGCGGCATCGGCGCCCATGCCACTTCCGCCTGCGGTGATAAGTGCGACTTTTCTTACTGACATTTTTCTCTCCATCTATGGCTTGATGCCTTTTTAGACTAAGCAGGCAGTCAGTACGCTTTAGAATTGATGTTTCGTGGGTGTAGGAATACTACTGTCACATGAGCAAGCTCCCTCATCTCAATGGATTGCGTGCATTTGAAGTGGCTGGCCGTCATTTGAATTTTCGCGTGGCTGCGGATGAACTTGGCGTCACCCAAGGGGCCGTCGCCCAACAGGTACGGCAGCTTGAGGCGCATTTGGGTTTGCAATTGTTTGAGAGACTGCCCAAGGGGTTGGCGTTTACATCGCCGGGGCGGAGTTATCATGTGAATGTTGCTTCCGCATTCGAGGCGCTGCGCCGTGCGACCGATCACCTCAAGCCGGAACCGGGCAAGGTTCTTGTCAGCGTCACACCAACCTTTGCGGCAAAATGGCTGATCCCCAATCTTCCGGATTTTTCGGCAAGATATCCGGAAATCGACCTGCGCATTCTGGCAACCGAAAAGATATCAAGTTTTCACAGTGACGGGATTGATTTGGGGATCCGGCAAGGCGAGCCACCTTTTGGTGCAGCCTTGGATGCATATCGCCTGTTTCGCCAGGAGATTATCGCAGTGGCCGCGCCAGGTCTTATTGAAAAGCATAGCTTGTCGCATGGCGCAGATGCAGTGTCGTATCTGCCCAAACTCCATGACTCGCATGATCTTTGGCCAGAATTCTTCGGGTTGCTGAATATTGCAGACAAAGGAGGTCACGGATTGCGCCTGAGTCAGACGGCTTTGGCCGTGGATGCGGCACTTTCCGGTCAAGGGGTCGCTCTGGTAAGCCGCTTTCTCGTGGCAGCGGATATTGCAGCCAAGCGGCTGATTCAGATCACGCCGGAAACCATGTCTGGAAAACAGGATTTCTACCTGCTGGCCATGCGCAAATCCAAACACAACACCGCAGTTGATACCGTCATAAAATGGTTCTTGGCGCAAGCTGAAACGTAGCCCCAGCTTGTGTCGGGATATTGACCGTTCGCGCGAGCGCGGCGCAGTCCGGGGCCGCAGTGCTTACAGCGAAAGCCGACCAAACGCCGGAGTGCGTGACCGCATTTCAGGATGGTTCCGAGGTCATATTTACCGATTTATGAACTGCTGCGAACACTGATTTCGCAAAACGGTTCAATGTGATGGCATATTGCATCTCATGTGCTTTCGGGACGCTCTTCGAGGAGCACTGACATTTTTTCCCGGCGATGGGAACCTTTCCAATCTTACTGCATCTAAGAGTTTGAGTGCCAAAAAATGGCACTGGTATGAAAACGAAAGGGAACGAAATGATTAAGTCCATTTTGCTGAGCGTTACGCTTGTGGCCGCGTCTGCATCGCTTGCAATTGCCCATGACAACGAAGCACTTCTGCACGCCCCTGCAGGCGAACCTTATGTGCAAGTCAGCGATGTATTGCCGTTGCCAGCATTCCTGCCAGGCTTGGGCACGCTCTTTGTCGCGCCCGATACGCTGCCTGCAGGCCCGTTCTTGGCTTATGATCACGACGGTAAGCTTTCTGCGACAGTCTATATGACACCGCTGGATGACCTGCAAAACGGCACGTCCTATGATGATCTGATTATTGGTTCGCATGAGGTGAGTTCGGTCGACATTTACTACAATGCGGGCCATCCGGGTGTCGACAAGCCTCATGCCCACGTTGTGCTTTACCACGACGCCGAGGCTAAAAAGCGGTTGGCAAAATGACCCTCGAACGCCGCAGGGTTTTGAAGCTGGGGGGTGGCATCATTGCCACCTTCTCACTCCCTCTCTCAGTGCGCGCGGCGTCGCTGGAGATCATAGAAATGGGCGGTACAGCGCGCGGCGAGCGTATATGGTTTGCACCGCACGGCCTTGCGGTATCTGCGGGCACTACGATCCGTTTCGTCAATCGCGATCCGGGTAACAGCCACACTGCGACGGCATATCATCCTGAATTATTTGATCGGACGCGGCGCATCCCAAAAGCGGCAGGGCCATGGGACAGTGGGTTCCTTTTGCCTGGAGAGAGCTTTGAGGTCACGCTCGAAATCCCGGGCGTTTATGACTATTATTGCATTCCGCATGAGATGGCGGCCATGGTCGGACGTATCGTCGTCGGCAATCCGAGCGATCCCAGATGGGAAGGTTCAAGCCCGGATACAGGCGACGTGTCTGCCAAAGTTCTAGCTGCTTTGCCGAGGGTCGAAGATATTCTTGCCAAAGGCCGGATCGGGCGGGAGGACGACATATGATAGCCGATTCAATTCACGAGGGCAGCGCCCTTCCGGGGCCAAGCTCATCGGAAGCCGAGCTTGTTATCGCGGCCAGGGACCGGAGCGAACCGGCCGTGCGTGAACTTGTCAGACGCATGAACCCGCGCCTTTTCCGTATTGCGAGAGGCATTGTTGCAAGCGATGCGGAGGCCGAGGAAGTGGTACAGGAAACGTATCTCAAGGCATTCACCCGGTTAGATACATTTCGAGCTGAGTCAAGCTTTTCGACTTGGATCACTCGCATCGCTATCAATACTGCTCGGATGCAGATCCGCAATGTCCGACCACAGGAGGAGTATGACACCGTGGCCGAAGAAAATCAGATTACCTGTTCCCTACTCGCCTTTCCCGGCCAGTATCCCGACCGACCGGAAGCCGCGCTTGGGCGGGCCCAAATGCGGGTACTTCTGGAGGACGCTGTTGCATGTTTGCCCGCACATTTGCGCCTGCCCTTTCTCATGCGTGAAGCCGAGAGCATGAGCGTGCGTGCGATCGCGCATGATCTCTCGCTCAAATCCGTCACTGTCAAAACGCGCCTTTTCCGCGCCCGTCTCCGATTGCGCAAAATAATCCAGGGCCGCATCCAAGGCGGATTCGACACTATCTTTCCGTTCGACGGCGTGCGCTGTGTTGGTATGGCAGATCGTGTCGTGGCGGACCTTAAGGCTGCAGAGCATTTGTGATTTTGTGTCGTGACTATTTACCTGTTCCTTCATGAGACAGTAACGTTGCCGCCCACGCTCACAACGAAAAGCTGAAACGCACGACGCATCGTTTTCGAAACCGCGCCCACCGAACACCTTCTCCGCCCTAATGGCGGCGGGGGTCGGCGGGGTAGACGCCCAGGATTGTGATGTCGGAGGTGAAATAATCCAGCTCATCAAGCGCGCGGGCGACTTCGGGGTCGTCGGGGTGGCCTTCGATATCGGCATAAAACTGTGTCGCGGTGAACGAGCCGCCGACCATATAGCTTTCAAGCTTGGTCATGTTGACGCCATTGGTGGCAAACCCGCCCATCGCCTTGTACAGCGCCGCCGGGATGTTGCGGACCTGAAAGACGAATGTGGTCATCATCCCGTCCCCGCCACGGCGGGCAAAATCGGGCTCGCGCGCCATGACCAGAAAGCGGGTTGTGTTGTTGCCCTGATCCTCGATCCCTTCGGCCAGCACATCCAGCCCATAGATTTCGCCGGCCAGGGCGCTGGCAAGGGCGGCCATTTCGGGCTGTCCGGCCTCGGCCACGTCGCGGGCTGAGCCGGCCGTATCGGCACCGGTCACACGGTGGATGCCGTGGCGTTCAAGAAATGCGCGGCACTGGCCCAGAAGCATGGTGTGGCTCATCGCGCTTTCAACCTGATCTAGGCGCACGCCCGGCAGGGCCAAAAGGCTTATCTCAATGCGCACGAAGGCCTCGGCGATGATGTGCAGCCCCGAATCAGGCAACAGGTGATGAATGTCGGCAACCCGCCCGAAGGTTGAATTATCGACCGGCAGCATCGCTAGTTCGGCCTCGCCATCGCGCACGGCGGCAATCGCGTCTTCAAACGTTCGGCAGGGTAATGGGTCAAGCTCTGGATAGGTTTCACGGCAGGCCTGATGCGAGTAGGCGCCAAGCTCTCCCTGAAAGGCAATGCGCTTATTCATGAACAATTTCCGTATTTTTGGCCCGCTCGGGCGTTTGGTCGCGCAAACTACACCTTGCGTCGGCATAGGGGAAGCGGATAGATACGCCGGCAAAGAGAGTTTAAATGGAAACGGGCCTATGTTCGACACAATGACACTTACCAAGACCGTTGGCGCGCTTTGCGGGGCCCTTCTTATCTTTCTGATGGGGAACTGGGCCGCAGAGACAATTTACTCTATGGGCGGCGGTCATGGCGATGAGCACGCGCAAGGGTATATGATTGAGACCGGCGCCGAAGATGATGGCGAGGCCTCTGCGGCGGATGAAGGCCCGACCTTCGGCGAACTGCTGTTGGCGGCGGATGCCGGCAAGGGCGAAAAGGTCTTTGGCAAATGCAAGGCCTGTCACAAGCTTGAAAAAGGTGAGAACGCCACTGGCCCCTATCTTTACGATGTGGTCGGGCGTCCTGTGGATGCCGCCGAGGGCTTTGGCTATTCCGGCGCGCTGGAAGCGGTGGCCGAGGTCTGGACGCCGAAGAATCTCTATGACTTCCTTGAAAATCCCAAAGGCTATGCGCCGGGCACCACCATGGGCTTTGCCGGTTTGAAAAAACCTGAAGACCGGGTGAACCTGATCGCCTATCTTGATGAGGTGGACGGAGTCAAATACGTAGACCCGAATGCTGGCGCAGCCGAGCCTGCCGCCGCCGAGGAAGCCGCAGCCGAACCTGCCGCTGAGGAGGCCGCAGCCGAGCCCGCCGTTGAGGAAGCCGCAGCCGAGCCTGCCGCCGAGGAGGCCGCAGCCGAACCTTCCGCTGAGGAAGGCGCTGACTTTGCCGCAATGGTTGCCGCCGCTGATATCGACGCCGGTAAGAAAGTCTTCCGTAAATGCGGCGCCTGTCACAAGGTCGAAGAGGGCAAGAATGGCGCCGGGCCGAGCCTTTACGGTGTGGTTGGTCGCGATATCGCCAGTGTCGATGGCTTCAAATATTCCGACGCCCTGACCAGCCTTGAAGGCGAATGGACCCTTGATAAGCTAAGTGCCTGGATTCAGAATCCGCGTGACTTTGCCGCGGGTAACCGAATGGGCTTTCCAGGTCTGAAAGACGAAGAGGACCGCGCCAACGTGATCGGTTATCTACAAAGCGTCGCAAACTAAGCCGCGCAGCTTCGCATCAAGGCCGCTGCCCGTTCGGGGCGGCGGCCTTTTTCATGGGCTCACCCGGATTTGCGGGGGCTTTGGACCGACAGTGCTTGAACAAGGCGCGGCGCCCTCTTAGCTTGCCTTAAAGAAAAGAAGCGCCAGGTACGGGTGCGGCAGGAGGAAAATGATATGACCGGATACCACGCCCCGGCCAAAGCCCGGGTTCCCCAGAATTTTGCACGCTTACGCATCATCGCTGCCGTGATCGGTCTTTCGATAGCCGCGCTTCTGGCACAGGGCGCGCAGGCGCAGGACAAGGTGATCACCTCGCATGGCTATTCCTATTTCGGCGATCTGAAATACCCTGCCGATTATCCGCATTTCGACTATGTGAACCCCGAGGCGCCCAAGGGCGGTGAAATCTCGCTTTATGCGCCGGGCACGTTTGATTCGATGAACCCCTATTCGCGCAAGGGCCGCGCCGGGCGGTTGTCCTGGATGGTCTACGAGAGCCTGCTTGGCGCCTCCGAGGCCAGCGGCGAGCCGCTTCCGGGCGATAGCTATAGCGAATCCTACGGGCTTCTGGCCGAGAGCCTTGAATATGACGAGGGCAAGACCTGGGTGATTTTCACCCTGCGCCCCGAGGCGCGGTTTGCCGATGGCACGCCGGTGACGGCGCATGACGTGGTGTTCTCGCACAACCTGTTTCTGGATCAGGGCCTTAAATCCTATGCCGATGCGGTCAAGCGCCGGGTGCTGAGCGCCGAGGCGCTTGATGATCATCGGGTCAAGTTCACCTTTGCGGAAGGCATTTCGCGCCGCTCGCTGATTGATCAGGTTGGCGGCACCCCGGTGTTCCCCAAAGCCTGGTACGAGAAAACCGGCGCCCGGCTTGACGAACCGCGCCTTGATGCCGCCCCTGGTTCGGGACCCTACCAGATGGCAAGCTATGACGTGAACCGCAACATCGTCTATCAACGCAACCCCGACTATTGGGGCCGCGATCTGGCGATCAATGTGGGTCGGCATAATTTCGATACCATTCGGATCGAGTATTTCGCCGATGACAATGCCGCCTTCGAGGCCTTCAAGGCCGGTATTTATACCTTCCGCCCCGAAGGCAATTCGAAAACCTGGGCCACGGGGTATGATTTTCCGGCGGTTCAAAAGGGCTATGTAGTCAAGGACGAGCTTCCCGATGGCTTGCCACCGACGCCCTCGGGGTTCGTGTTCAACCTGGGCCGCGAGGTTTTACAGGACATCCGCGTGCGTCAGGCAATCGCGCTTGCGTTCAACTTTGAGTGGACCAATGAATCTCTGCAATATGGTCTGTTCAAACAGCGCCACTCCTTTGTGCAGGACACCCCGCTTGAGGCCACTGGCCTGCCTGAGGGGGCCGAGCTTGAGCTTTTGAAATCGCTTGGCGATGTCGTGCCCGAGGGCATGCTGAGCACCCCGGCGGTGAGGGCGCATAGCTCCAAGGGGGGGCGCCTGAATGACCGGACCAACCTGCGCCGCGCGATGAAACTTTTGGACGAGGCCGGCTGGGCAGTGGGCGATGATGGCACGCGCCGCAACGCCAAGGGCGAGGTTCTCAAGATCGAAATTCCGATCTCCGCCTCTGGCTCGGCGACGATGTCGGCGGTGGTGGAAAGCTTTGTCAGCAATCTTGAACTGATGGGGATCGACGCGCGGTTTGATAAGATCGACGCCGCGCAATACACTCAACGCAGCCGGGATCGCGACTATGACCTGATCTTTGACAGCTATACCTCGTTTCTTGAGGCGGGCACCGGCCTGCATCAGCGTTACGGCAGCAAAGAGGCCGCGTTCAGCCTGTTCAACCCGGCCGGCCTTGCCAGCCCGATGGTCGATGCGATTATCGACGCCGCCCTTGAATCGGATTCGACCGAGGCCCAGAACGTCGCCCTCACCGCGCTTGACCGGGCGCTGCGGTACGAGTTTTTCATGATCCCGACCTGGTATCTTGATCAGAACTGGGTCGCCTATTGGGATATGTATGACCATCCCGATCCTTTGCCGCCCTATGCGACCGGGGTTCTCGATTTCTGGTGGTACAATGCCGACAAGGCCAAGGCGTTGAAGGACGCGGGCGCGCTGTGATCCGACGCGCCATGCCAATAGGATCCGTGTAAATGGGCGCCTATATCCTGCGGCGTCTGCTTTTGATCATCCCGACGCTGTTGGGGATCATGATCATCAACTTTGCCCTCGTGCAATTCGTGCCCGGCGGCCCGGTTGAGCAGATGATTGCCAATATGCAAGGCCAGGGCAACGTCTTCGAGAGCTTTTCCGGATCCGGCAGCGATACCGGTCAGGAACTGACCGGAAGCGCAGGCGGCAATGAGCAATACCTTGGCGCGCGCGGTCTTCCGCCCGAGTTGATCAAGGAGCTGGAAGAGCAATTCGGCCTTGATAAACCGCCCGTGGAGCGGTTTTTCAACATGATGTGGAATTACATGCGGCTTGATTTCGGTGAGAGTTATTTCCGAAAAATCGAGGTGCTTGATCTGGTGCTGGAAAAGATGCCGGTGAGTATCACGCTGGGGCTTTGGTCAACGGTGATTGCCTATCTGGTCTCGATCCCGCTTGGCATTCGCAAGGCTGTGGGCGATGGCAACCGCTTTGACACATGGACCAGCGCGGTGATCATCGTCGCCTATGCGATCCCGGCGTTTCTGTTTGCCATCATGTTGTTGGTGCTGTTCGCGGGCGGCAGTTACTGGCAGCTGTTTCCGCTGCGCGGGCTGACATCGGACAATTTCGATCAGCTCTCACTGGTGGGCAAGGCGATGGATTATCTTTGGCACATCGCCCTTCCGGTGTTGGCCTCGACCATATCGGCCTTTGCGACGCTGACATTGCTTACCAAGAACAGCTTTCTCGATGAGATCAAAAAGCATTACGTGATGACCGCGCGCGCCAAGGGCCTAAGCGAGGGGCGCGTGCTTTATGGCCACGTGTTTCGCAATGCCATGCTGATCGTGATCGCGGGCTTTCCGGCGGTGTTCATCGGGGTGTTTTTTGGCGGGTCGGTTCTGATCGAGACGATCTTCAGCCTTGATGGCCTTGGTCGACTTGGGTTCGAGGCCGCGGTGGGGCGCGATTATCCGGTGATGTTCGGCACGCTGTTCCTGTTTGGCCTCATCGGCCTGTTGGTCGGTATCCTGTCGGACCTGATGTATGTGCTGGTCGATCCGCGGATTGATTTTGAAAAGCGGGAAGGGTGAGACGTATGAGAAACGACGCTTGCACCGCAAGGACAGGTTTGGAGTGGGGGCGCTGCCCCCCAAGAAAATTCGTCGAATTTTCTTGTCCCCCGGAGTGTTTCTGGAAAGATGAAAGAGGGGCCTGGTGATGGCCCTCTCGCCGCTCAATCAACGCCGCTGGCGCAATTTCAGGCGCAACCGGCGGGCCTATTGGTCGTTGTTTCTGTTTGTGATCGTGTTCGGCATTTCGCTCTTTGCCGAGTTTGTCGCCAACGACAAGCCGATCCTGGTTCAGTATCGGGGCGAGCTTTATATGCCAGTGTTTCGGTTTTATCCCGAAACCGCCTTTGGCGGGGATTTCGAAACCGAGGCGATTTATCGCGATCCCGAGGTCAAGTGCTTGATCGCAAGCGGCGGGTTGGATATCTGTTTCGACGATCCCGAGGGCGTGATCGCCGATGCCGCCGACGGCGTTGTCGAGGGCGACGCGATCGAGGCCGGCTGGGCGATCTGGCCGCCTATTCCCTATAGCTATGACACCACCGTTGATCGGCCCGGCGCCGCGCCGCTGCCGCCCAATGCGCAGAACCTGTTGGGAACCGATGATACCAAGCGCGATGTGCTGGCGCGGGTGATTTATGGCTTTCGCCTCTCGGTGTTGTTCACGCTGATCGTGACCGCGCTTTCCTCGGTGATCGGAATTTTTGCCGGCGCTGTGCAGGGCTTTTTCGGCGGGCGCACCGATCTTATCTTTCAGCGGGTGATCGAGATCTGGTCCTCCACCCCGCAGCTTTACGTGATCATCATCCTGTTCGCGATCCTGCCGCGCAGTTTCTGGCTTTTGGTGTTCATCACCGTGCTATTTGGCTGGATGGGCCTTGTCGGTGTGGTACGGGCCGAGTTTTTGCGCGCGCGCAATCTTGAATATGTGCGCGCGGCCAAGGCGCTTGGGGTCAGCAACCTGACGATCATGTTCCGCCATATGTTGCCCAATGCGATGGTGGCGACGCTGACCATGCTGCCGTTCGTGATCACCGGCACGATTTCCTTGCTGGCGGGGCTGGATTTCCTGGGCTTTGGCCTGCCGTCCTCGTCGCCAAGCCTGGGCGAGCTGACGCTTCAGGCAAAGCAGAACCTTCAGGCGCCCTGGCTTGCCTTTACCGCGTTTTTCGCCTTTGCCATCATGCTGTCGCTTCTGGTGTTCATCTTTGAGGGCGTGCGCGATGCGTTCGATCCAAGAAAGACATTTCAATGAGCCTTTTGACGGTCAAGGACCTGCGGGTAAGTTTCCGCCAGGATGGGCAATTGATCGAGGCGGTCAAAGGCGTGTCGTTCAGCCTTGATCCCGGTGAAACGGTGGCCATCGTCGGCGAAAGCGGGTCTGGCAAATCGGTGACGGCGCTGAGCACCGTCTCGCTGCTTGGTGGCTCTGCCGAGGTGTCGGGAAGTGTCACCTATGACGGGCAAGAGATGATCGGGGCCGATGACAGGCGGCTGCGACAGGTGCGCGGCAACGACATCAGCTTTATCTTTCAGGAACCGATGACATCGCTCAACCCGCTGCACACGCTTGAGCGGCAAATCCGCGAAAGTCTTGAGCTGCATCAGGGGCTGACCGGCGACACCGCGCGCAGGCGCATCATCGAGCTTTTGCAGAGGGTCGGCATCCGCGACGCTGAAAGCCGCCTTGGCGCCTATCCGCATCAATTGTCGGGTGGGCAGCGCCAGCGGGTGATGATCGCCATGGCCCTGGCCAACAAGCCCGATATCCTGATCGCGGATGAACCGACGACGGCGCTTGATGTCACCATTCAGGCGCAGATTCTGGAACTGTTGGCAGAGCTCAAGCGCGAAGAGGGCATGGGCCTTTTGTTCATCACTCACGATCTGAGCATCGTGCAGCGGATCGCCGATCGGGTCTGCGTGATGAAGGATGGCGAGATTGTCGAAGAGGGGCCAACGGCCACTGTTTTTGCCGCGCCAAAGCATCCTTATACCCGCAAATTGCTGGGCGCCCGCGCCGTGGGTCATCCTGCCCCGGTGCCCGAAAATGCACCGGTGATGGTAAAGACCGAGGGGTTGCGCGTCTGGTTCCCGATTCAGAAGGGGTTTTTGAAGCGCACCGTGGGCCATGTGAAGGCGGTCAACGATGCCAATCTGACGGTGCGGGCGGGCGAGACGCTTGGCATTGTCGGGGAAAGCGGGTCGGGCAAGACCACGCTGGCGCTTGCGATCATGCGGCTCATTGGCTCCGAAGGGAAGATCACCTTTGACGGTGGCGATGTGCATGGCTGGTCGACGCGCGAATTGCGCCGCCACCGGGCCGACATGCAGATCGTCTTTCAGGACCCCTTCGGAAGCCTGAGCCCACGCATGACCTGTGAACAGATCATTGCCGAAGGCATGGGCGTGCACGGAAGCCCGGATGGCCGCCCGAGGCGCGTGCTGGTGGGCGAGGTGATGGAAGAGGTCGGCCTTAACCCGGCGACGATGGATCGTTATCCACATGAGTTTTCCGGCGGCCAGAGACAGCGGATCGCGATTGCGCGGGCGATGATCCTGCGGCCCAAGCTTGTGGTGCTGGACGAGCCGACCTCGGCGCTTGATATGACCGTGCAGGTTCAGATCGTGGACCTGCTGCGCGATCTACAGGTGAAATACGGGCTGGCCTATCTGTTCATCAGCCATGACCTGAACGTGGTGCGCGCAATGAGCCATCGGGTTTTGGTGATGAAACAGGGCGACGTGATTGAAGAGGGCGAGGCAGAGGCGCTGTTTTCCGCGCCCAGGACCGACTATGCGCGCACGCTTTTGCAGGCCGCGCTTGACCTCAAGGCCTGAGGCATGCGCCTAGCCCGACCCAAAAGCATCGCGGAAATGGTTCGCCAAACCGAGAATTTCGTGACCGAGGAAAGCTATCGGCGCGGGCTCGCATTTGTTCCCGAGCCGAGCGATGTTGTCGTCACGCCCTATGCGAAATGCGGCACCACATGGATGCAGCAGATTGTTCCCGGGCTGCGCACCGGCGGCTCTATGGCGTTTGAGGAAATTACCGAGGTCGTGCCCTGGCTTGAACTGGCCCATAACATGGGGTGGGATTTGAATGCGCCGCAGGTCGCCCGGCCCCGTGCGTTCAAGAGCCATCTTCGATGGGATGAAATCCCCAAGGGCGCGCGCTATATCGTGGTGATGCGCGATCCCTGCGATGCGATGCTTTCGCTTTACCGGTTTCTTGAAGGCTGGCATTTCGAGGCCGGTGCGATCACGATTTCAGAGTTTGCCGACTACTATCTGAACCGCGCCGACAGCCATAATTACTGGTCTCATGCGGCGTCCTGGTGGCGCCAGCGTGCGCGGCCTGAGGTGTTGCTTCTGTCATTCGAGGCGATGAAGCGCGACCTGCCCGGCGCGGTGGATCGGGTGGCGGATTTCATCGGCGTGCCTGCCGATCCTGCCGTGCGCGCGATTGCCACGCAGCAGGCGGGTTTCGCCTTCATGAAGCAAAACGGGCATAAGTTTGACGACCATGTCTTGCGGGTCGCGCGCGATGCGGCCTGTGGCCTGCCGCAGGGGGGCGTTGCCACCAAGGTGGCCAGCGGCAAGGTGGGCGGGGGCAGGCCGGAAATCAACGCGCCAATCCGCGCAAAGCTTGATGCGCGTTGGCAGGATACCATCGCTGCCGAATTTGGCCTGCCCACTTACGCCGGGATGGCGAGATTGATCGACGAGGCTTAGATCGCCGAACTGTGTCCTTCGGCGTTCATGGCATAGGCGTCGAGATGGCGCGCGATCATCCGGGTCAGCGGCCGGGCCGCCGGCGGAACAAACAGTCCGCCCTGATCGGTCTGAAGCAGACCGGGAAAGGCGTTGCTGATCTGATCAAGCATCTCTGAAAGGGCCGCAGGGGTGATGTCGAACGAGCCTGTCATCTCACTCGATTCAATCCGGAAATCGCACATCAGTGCCTCGATCATCCGCCCGCGCATCTTGTCATCTGCGCTGAAACGGTGGCCACGGGTGGTGGAAAACCGGCCCTCGCGGATGGCGCCGGTATGGGCGCCGGTGGCGGGTGCATTTTGCGCATAGCCCTGCGGGAAGCGAGAGATCGACGACGCCCCGACACCGATCAGCACATCAGAGGTGTCATCGGTATAGCCCTGAAAATTCCGCCGCAAGCGCCCGGCCTTTTGTGCGATGGCAAGCCCGTCATCGGGGGTGGCGAAATGGTCGATCCCGATTTCCGCGTAATTGTCCCAGAGAAACAGCTTGCGGGCGGTTTCAAACAGCTCCAGCCGCTCTTGCGGGGAGGGCAGGGCATCCGAGGGGATCAATTGCTGGCGTTTGGCCATCCACGGCACATGGGCATAGCCATAAAGCGCCACCCGGTCGGGATTAAGCGACAGAAGCTTTTGCACGCTCTCGGTGATGCGCGTATTGGTCTGATGCGGCAGGCCATAAAGGATGTCGGCATTCAGGCTGGCGACGCCGCGGCTTCGGATGTCTTCGGCGGCTTGACGGGTGATGTCATAGCTTTGCAACCGACCGATGCTTTGCTGAATTTCCTCGTCGAAATCCTGTACCCCGATCGAGGCGCGGTTCATGCCAGCGGCGGCAAGCGCGTCAAGCCGGGGCCCGTCTATTTCATTCGGGTCGATCTCGACCGAAAACTCGGTTTTGTCAGTGAAGGGCGCAATCGCGCGAATCGCACCGGCCAATTCGTCGATCATACCGGGCGACAAAAGCGTCGGCGTGCCCCCGCCCCAATGCAGGCGCGACAATCGGACGCCCTTGGGCAAAAGCTTGCCCAACATGACAAGTTCGGTCTTCAGCGTCTCAAGATAGGCGGCCACGGGCTTGTCGGTCTGGGTGCCCTGGGTGCGGCAGGCGCAGAACCAGCACAACCGCCTGCAAAACGGCACATGCACGTATAGCGATATCTCGCCGTTCTCCGGGATCGCCTTGATCCAACTGGAATAATCATCCGCGCCAACATCGCGATTGAAGTGCGGTGCTGTCGGATAGCTTGTATAGCGCGGCACTTTGGCATCAAAGAGACCCAGCTTGCCTAGTTGAGTTTTCGTATCCATACGGCTAGGGTTAGGCGTCGTGTTCGAGAAAGACATTGACCCAGATCAAACCACAAAAAAGTGATTGTCCATGCTGCTCAATGAACCGACACTGACCACCCGCCAATGCGGCAATTGCCCGATCCGCCACCGGGCGGTGTGCGCGCGGTGTGAGAAGGATGAGTTGGATCGTCTGGATCAGATCAAGTATTATCGCAACTTCGAGGCCGGTCAAACCGTGATCTGGTCCGGCGACAGGATGGATTTCGTTGGCTCGGTCGTGTCGGGCATTGCCACACTGACCCAGACGATGGAAGACGGGCGCACCCAGATGGTGGGGCTGTTGTTGCCAAGCGATTTCGTGGGTCGCCCCGGTCGCGACAACGCGGCCTATGACGTGGTGGCCGTGACCGACATGGTGATGTGCTGTTTTCGCAAGAAACCGTTCGAGACAATGATGACCGAGACGCCGCATATCGCGCAGCGTCTGCTTGAGATGACATTGGACGAACTCGATGCCGCGCGCGAATGGATGCTTGTGCTGGGCCGCAAAACCGCGCGTGAAAAGATCGCCTCGCTTCTGGCGATCATCGCGCGGCGCGATGCCTCGCTGAACCTGGCCGGGGTCAAGGGACCGTTGACCTTTGAACTGCCGCTGACCCGCGAGGCGATGGCCGATTATCTCGGCCTGACGCTTGAAACGGTCAGCCGCCAGGTCTCGGCATTGAAAAAGGACGGGGTGATCACGCTTGAAGGCAAGCGTCGGGTCACGATCCACGATTTCAACCGTCTTCTGGATGAGGCGGGCGACGATAGCGACGGTGGCATGCCCGTCTGAACGCACGATGCGGGCGGCGGTGGGTCACATGACCGCCACCCGAACCGGATCAATGTGCCATGAACACCGGGACCTTGCTCTGTTCGAGCATATAGCGGGTGGCGCCGCCAAAGATGGCCTCGCGGAACCGCGAATGCCCATAGGCGCCCATCACGACCAGGTCGGCATTCATGTCACCGGCGTGACGCAACAGCACATCCGACACCCGTGGCAGGGTCTTGGACAGAACATCAACCTCGACGGTGACACCATGGCGGGCCAGATATTGCGATAACAGACCGCCGGGGTCAGAGCGGTTTGGCCCATGGGTCGGCGGGTCGATGATTGCCACATGCACTACATCCGCCTCGGCCAGCAGGGGCAGGGCGGCGCGCACGGCGCCCAGGGCCTCGCTGCTTTCGTTCCAGCCGATAAGGACGCGTTTGGGATGTGTAACCGGGGCGCCGCCCGCAGGGGCCACAAGAACCGGGGTGCGGCCATCAAACAGGGCGGCTTCGGTCACGGGTTCAAGTTCCGCGCCGCGTCCGTTGCCATAAGGCTGGGGCAGGATCACAAGATCAGAGAACCGCGCACGCATCGCCACGTGGCGTCCAAGATCGGCAAGCTGCGCCACGCCGCCTTCGCAACTCCAGCGCAGCGCGGTGGTGCCCAGAACGTTGCGCACCTTGGCCTCGATCGCCTCGGCCTCTTGCTGCGCGCGGGCGATGGTTTCCTGAAGGACAATGGCGCTGGCACCGGCATAGTAATAGCCGGCCTGGCTGCGATCCACGCCAAGACAGAGCACATCAAGATGTGCGTCGTGAACCTCGGCCGCGGCAATGGCATGGGCCAGAGTTTCTTCGACTAGGGCTTCATCGGTCAAAACCGAAAACAGGGTGTTGTAGGTCATTTTGCATTCCTTTGCTCGGGGTCGCACCTTAATTCAGCTTATGCATTGTGCGAACACCTCCGCTTTGATGCTAATCAATCAAAGGAATGAATGGGTTTGACACAGATCAAGGTATCGCTGTTGCGATGCTCGCATTACGACATCAGTCTAAACGCGCCCGCGCGGGGCAGTTCGAATCGCGCGGATAAAGACGAAGGGACGCATTATGACGAACTATATCAAGCTGATCGTGCTTGGCCTGATCACGCTATTCGCGCTGATCGCGGCCAATTATGCGCGCGATCTGGCCTATCTGGTCAACGCGCTGACAGTGGCGCTTGTGGCCGCAGGCCTTTTTCTGTGGACGCTGCGCCAAACCGATGAACCGACACGGCATGTCGATCTGTCGGGGGAATACATGGATGGCGTCGTCCGGGCCGGGGTTGTTGCCACCGCCCTTTGGGGCGTTGTCGGCTTTCTGGCGGGCACATTTATCGCTTTTCAGCTGGCCTTTCCGGGGCTCAACTTCGAGTGGGCGCAAGGATTTGCCAATTTCGGGCGCTTGCGCCCGCTGCATACCAGTGCGGTGATTTTCGCCTTTGGCGGCAACGCGTTGATTGCCACCTCTTTTTATGTCGTCCAGCGCACAAGTGCGGCGCGGCTCTGGGGCGGAAATCTGGCGTGGTTCGTGTTCTGGGGCTATCAGCTTGTGATCGTGCTGGCCGCGACCGGCTATCTTTTGGGCGCCACGCAATCCAAGGAATACGCCGAGCCGGAATGGTACGTCGATCTATGGCTGACGGTTGTCTGGCTGGCTTATCTGGCGGTTTTCCTCGGTACCATCGTCAAGCGCAAAGAGCCACATATCTATGTGGCTAACTGGTTCTATCTGTCGTTCATCATCACCGTGGCGATGCTGCATGTCGTGAACAACCTCAGCATTCCGGTGTCGATCTTCGGGTCGAAATCGGTGCAGGTTTTCAGCGGCGTTCAGGATGCCATGGTGCAATGGTGGTACGGCCACAACGCCGTGGGCTTTTTCCTGACCGCAGGTTTCCTCGGGATGATGTACTATTTCGTGCCAAAACAGGCCGAACGTCCGGTTTACAGCTATAAACTGTCGATCATCCACTTCTGGGCGCTGATCTTCATCTATATCTGGGCGGGACCGCACCATTTGCATTACACGGCTCTGCCCGATTGGGCGGCGACGCTTGGCATGGTGTTCTCGATCATTCTCTGGATGCCCTCATGGGGCGGGATGATCAACGGCCTGATGACGCTCTCTGGCGCCTGGGACAAGTTGCGCACCGATCCGGTGATCCGGATGATGGTGATCTCGATCGGGTTCTACGGCATGTCGACCTTTGAAGGGCCGATGATGTCGATCCGGGCGGTCAACTCTCTGTCGCATTACACTGACTGGACCATCGGGCACGTGCATTCCGGTGCTCTTGGCTGGAACGGGATGATCACCTTTGGCGCGCTCTACTTCCTTGTGCCGAAACTGTGGAACCGTGAGCGGCTTTATTCGCTTAGCCTTGTCAGCTGGCATTTCTGGCTCGCGACGATTGGCATCATTCTCTACGCCGCCTCGATGTGGGTGACGGGGATTATGGAAGGCCTGATGTGGCGCGAAGTCGATGCCAACGGTTTCCTTGTGAACTCGTTCGCGGACACTGTGGCGGCCAAGCTACCGATGTATGTGGTGCGCGGTCTGGGTGGGGTCATGTTCCTCTCGGGTGCGATTATCATGTGCTATAACCTCTGGATGACTGTGAAACGTTTGCCGGCCGTTGAGGCCACGAACTCCACAGTTCCGGCTGAATAAGGAGGGCCGGAAAGATGGGAATTCTTGATAAACACGCAGTCCTGGAAAAGAACATCACGCTTTTGGCGGTGTTTGCCTTCCTCGTGGTCACCATCGGGGGGATCGTTCAGATCGCCCCGCTGTTCTGGCTCGAAAACACCATCGAGGATGTCGAGGGCATGCGCCCCTATTCCCCACTGGAGTTGACCGGTCGCGATATCTATGTGCGTGAAGGGTGTTATGTCTGTCACAGCCAGATGATCCGCCCGATGCGCGACGAGGTTGAGCGGTACGGCCACTATAGCCTTGCGGCGGAGTCGAAGTACGACCACCCGTTCCAGTGGGGGTCTAAACGCACCGGGCCGGATCTGGCCCGTGTGGGGGGGCGTTATTCGGACGAATGGCATGTCGATCACCTGCGCAACCCGCAATCGGTTGTGCCTGAATCGGTGATGCCGAAATACGGCTTTCTGGAAAACCGCATGATCGAACCCGAGCATGTTGGAGATCTTTTGGCGACGCATGCGCTTGTCGGGGTGCCATATTCCGACGAGATGATCGAAAACGCCGAGGCCGACTTCAAGGTTCAGGTCGATCCGTTTGGCGATACCGACGGGTTGCTGGAACGCTATCCCAATGCGCAAGTCCGTAACTTTGACGGGCAGGCCGGGATTTCCGAGGCTGACGCGCTTATTGCTTATCTGCAAATGCTGGGTACGCTGGTTGATTTCTCGACCTTCACGCCTGTGGCAAGCCGCTAGGAGAGGATGGACACAATGGAAACCTATTCTCTGCTGCGTGAATTTGCCGATAGCTGGATGTTGCTGGCGTTGTTCGCTTTCTTTGTTGGCATGGTGGTCTGGGTGTTCCGCCCCGGTGCCACGAAGAAATACGAGAACCCCTCGAACATCCCCTTCCGGCATGAAGACAAACCGGCATCCGACGGCGATGCCGACGCCAAGGAGGCGTGAGAAACATGGCAAAAAAACCCACAAAGAAGAAACCCGAGGTCGAAACAACCGGCCATGAATGGGACGGTATTCAGGAATATAACAACCCCCTGCCGCGGTGGTGGCTATGGACGTTATATGCCTGTATCGCCTGGGGCATTTGGTATGTGATCGCCTATCCGGCCTGGCCGATGATCGAGGGGGCCACGTCCGGTTACAAGGGCTGGTCGACGCGGGCCAACATCGCGGTCGAACTGGCCGAAGCCGAGGCCGCCAATGCCGAGATCAACGCCAAGCTGGCCTCGGTCGAACTGGCCTCGGTTGCCGAAACCCCCGAGTTGCAGGCCTATGCCACATCGGCGGGCGCGGCGGTGTTCAAGACCTGGTGCGCCCAGTGTCACGGGTCCGGCGCGGCGGGGGCCAAAGGCTATCCCAACCTGCTGGACAATGATTGGCTTTGGGGCGGGGCGATTGAGGATATCCACACCACGATTTCGCATGGTATCCGCAACGAAGTGGACGACGATGCGCGCTATTCGGAAATGCCCGCCTTTGGTGAGATTCTGGAGACCCCGCAGATTGATCAGGTTGCCAACTACGTGATGTCCCTGTCGGGCACGCCGCAGGACGCAAGTCTTGTCGCCGAAGGGGAGACGGTGTTCATGGACAACTGCGCGGCCTGTCACGGCGAGAATGCCCAAGGCGACATCTTTCAGGGGGCTCCGAACCTTGCGGATGCGATCTGGCTCTATGGCGGTGACTTTGCAACGATCAAGGAAACCGTCACCAATAGCCGTTATGGTGTGATGCCGCCGTGGAACACGCGCCTTTCCGAGGCCGAGGTGCGGGCGGTCGCGGTCTACGTCCATCAATTGGGCGGTGGCGAGTAAGCCAAAAAGAATACCCCGGGCCGCGTGTTGGCGCAGGCAGCCCGGGGTCGGCATCGGTCTTTCCGTCTTGTTCGCGCGTTTCCTGGAAGGGCCGGTGCCATTAAACTGCCGAAAGATCGGTCGCTGTCAATCCTCGGGCCCTAATGCGGGGCCTTTTTTGTGCATGCAGCGCGAGGCGGCCCGAGAAGGCGGATGAGCGGCCCATCGCCCGTTGCGCCAAGGCCAGCGGTCGGCCCTTGCGCGGCCCTCAGTCACGACGACGGGCATGAAGATGCGCCTCGATCTCGGCCCCCGAACGCGCGTCAAAACGTTCCGCAGGCGGCCAATGCGCGCGCCCTGCACGGTGATGGCGCGCCTCGCTGTGCGGGCCAAGACGGGTGGCAGTTCTGAAAGTATTTGCGAAGATGCTGAACATTGTGTCGTCCTTTCCGGTGCTGTGTTTCTGCGTTCAATATGGACAATGCGGGCGTTTTGGGCGAGTCTGGAAAAAATCAGATATGTAAGGTAGTCTAACATGATTGATTGGCTTTCCCTGCCACCCCTGACCGCGTTGCGCGCGTTTTCGGCCCTGGCCGATACCGGCGCGACGGCGGCGGCGGGGGCGCGCCTGAACGTCAGCCATGCGGCGATAAGCCAGCAGGTCAAACAGCTTGAGACACATCTTGGTGTCGCTCTTGTCGATCGTTCGGGGCGCCACCTTGTGCTCACGGCAGAGGGGCAGCAGCTGGCCGATGCGCTTGGCCTTGGGTTTGGCGCAATCGCGCGCGCGGTCGAGGCGCTGACCGGCGCGGATGCCGACCGCCCCTTGCAGGTGTCGACGACGCCGGGCTTTGCCGCGCAATGGCTGATGCCCTGCCTGAGCGCCTTTCGCGAGGCGCACCCACAGATCGACATCATGATCGACCCCACGCCAAACATGGTCACGTTGGAGCCGGGCGGAATTGATATTGCCCTGCGTTATGGCACGGGTGATTGGCCGGGACTTGAGGCCGAGCTTTTGTTTCGCTCACCGCTTGTGGCCGTCGCAGCCCCCAAGCTTGTGGCCGGGTTGCAGATCAGTTGCCCCGCAGATCTTGTGCGCCTCCCCTGGCTCCAGGAATACGGAACCAATGAATCAACCGATTGGCTGCGCCGTCGCGGGGTAAGCGAAGCGCGCGCCGCAGGGCTTGTGCAGGTGCCAGGCAATCTTTTGCTGGACGGGTTGCGCGACGGTCAGGGGGTGGCCTTGACCGTGCGCGAATGGGTCAAACAGGATATCGCGGCGGGTCGGCTGGTGCTTTTGTTTGAGGAAGAGGACGAAAGCGGATATTACATCGTGAGCCGTCCGGGCGTGTTGCGCGCGCCGGCCAAAGCCTTTGCAAGTTGGTTGAAAAAACAGGCAAAACTGGTCCAGACCTGTTAATTGATCGATTCTAGATTCAGAATTTGATGCAGGTCAAGGTTGCCTCGGGACCGGCCTGCGAAAAGACTGGAAATATCCCTAAGTCGGAGTGAGCCCGTGGCCGATTCTCAGCCAGATGCCCCCCAATCCCTCTATGCCGCACACGAGCCCATTTTCCCTCGCAGGGTCAGTGGCAAGTTTCGCAATCTGAAATGGGCGATCCTGATCGTCACGCTTGGCATTTACTATGTCACGCCTTGGATTCGCTGGGATCGCGGGCCAAGCCTTCCGGATCAGGCGGTGCTGATTGATCTGGCAAGTCGGCGGTTCTTTTTCTTCTGGATCGAAATCTGGCCGCATGAGTTCTATTTCATCGCCGGCCTTCTGGTGATGGCTGGTCTGGGCCTGTTTCTGTTCACCTCGGCGCTTGGGCGGGTGTGGTGTGGCTATGCCTGTCCGCAAACGGTCTGGACCGATCTTTTCATTCTGGTCGAGCGCTGGATCGAGGGCGACCGCAACGCGCGCCTGCGCCTGCACCGGCAAAAGAAATGGGATCTCCGCAAGGTCCGCCTCAGGCTGACCAAATGGCTGAGTTGGCTGTTGATCGGCCTCGCTACCGGCGGGGCCTGGGTGTTTTATTTCACCGATGCGCCGACGCTTCTGGTCGATCTGTTCACCCTCAACGCACACCCGGTTGCCTATACGACCGTCGCCGTCCTGACGGCGACGACGTTTTTCTTCGGCGGTATCGCCCGTGAACAGATCTGTATCTATGCCTGCCCCTGGCCGCGTATTCAGGCCGCGATGCTGGACGAAGACAGCCTTGTCGTGGGCTATCGCGAGTGGCGTGGCGAGCCGCGCAAGCATTCGCAAGAGGTTGCGGATGGCGCGCCGCAGGGCGATTGCATCGACTGCATGGCCTGCGTGAATGTCTGCCCGGTGGGGATTGATATCCGCGATGGCCAACAGCTTGAATGCATCACCTGCGCGCTTTGCATTGATGCCTGTGATGACATCATGGCCAAGATCGGCAAGCCGCGCGGCCTGATTGATTACATGGCGCTGACCGATGAGGAAAACGAACGCGCGGGCAAGCCACCCAAGCCGATCCTCAAGCATATCCTGCGCCCGCGCACGATCATGTATACGGCCCTTTGGGCGCTTGTCGGCTTTGGTCTGGTGTTTGCGTTGTTTATCCGCTCGGATATTGACATGACGGTGGCGCCGGTGCGCAACCCGACCTATGTGATGTTGTCGGATGGCTCGATCCGCAACACGTATGAGGTGCGCCTGCGCAACAAACACGGTGAGGACCGGCGCTTTAACCTGACGGTCAGCGGTGATCCCGCGATCCGCCTTGCGCTTGAGGGCACGCCCTATTCGTCGGTGACGGTGCCTGCGGATTCGATGCGCTTGCAGCGGGTTTATCTGGTTGCCGCACCGGATGCCGAGGCAGCCAAGGTTGAGCGCAGCGAAGTACGCCTGTGGATCGAGGACACGCTGAACGGTGATCGCGCCTATAAGGACACCGTGTTCAACGGAAGGGAAAACTGATGAGCGAGCGCAAGATAACCGGGCGGCAGGTGTTCCTTGGCTTTGCCGCCGCCTTTGGGGTGATCATCGGCGTCAATCTTGTGCTGGCCTATTCGGCGGTCACCACTTTTCCGGGGCTTGAGGTTAAGAATTCTTATGTCGCCAGCCAGGAATTCAACATTCGCAAAGCCGCGCAAGAGGGGCTTGGCTGGCATGTCGAGGCCGATCACGCCGATGGCCTGCTGTGGCTGCATATCACCGATGACGCGGGCAAGCCGGTTGAGGTAAATACGCTTGAGGCCACGGTTGGGCGCGCCACCCATGTGTTTGACGATCAAACCCCCGATTTCCGCTTTGACGGTAAGGCCTATTTCGCGCCCGTCACCCTTGGCGATGGCAATTGGAATATCCGTATGCAAGCCACATCCGGGGATGGCACGCTTTTTCAACAGCGCGTTGTCCTGCACAAGGAATAACCGGCAATGACCGTCCCCATGCGTCCGTCGCCTTCGGCCTGTCCGGCCTGTGCCGCCGCCCCGGCGGCCGAGGCATTGGCCGAACGGGCGTTGAAGCCCGCGCAAATTGCGCTGTCCTTGCCGACGATTCATTGCTCGGCCTGCATCTCCAAGATCGAGCGCGGGCTGAACGCGCATCCCGGCGTGCGCGGGGCGCGGGTGAACCTGACGCTGAAACGCGCCAGCATTGATGCGGCGCCAGAGGTCAGCGCCGAAGAGCTGCGCACCCTGGTCGAGGGGCTTGGCTTTGAGGCGCACGAGCTTGACGGGGCCTCGCTTGGCGCCACCGCGACGGGGCGCGCCGGACGTGATCTTTTGATGCGGCTGGCCGTGGCGGGTTTTGCCAGCATGAACGTGATGCTGCTATCGGTTTCGGTCTGGTCGGGCGCCGAGGACGCCACGCGCGACATGTTCCACTGGATCTCGGCGGCGATCACCCTTCCGGCGATTGCCTTTTCCGGTCAGCCGTTTTTCCGCAATGCCTGGGCGGCCCTGTCCAAGGGGCGGCTCAACATGGATGTGCCGATCACGCTGGCGATTGTTCTGGCGATTTTCACCTCGCTCTGGGAAACGGTTCTGTCGGGCGAGCATGCCTATTTTGACGCCGCGCTTGCGCTGACTTTCTTCCTTCTGGCGGGGCGGTATCTTGATCATCGCACCCGCGCGATTGCCCGCTCTGCCGCCGAAGAGCTAACGGCGCTTGAGGTGCCCCGCGCCACCCGTCTGCAAGACGGGGTCGAGGCACAGGTGAATATCGCCGAATTGCGGCTTGGCGATCTGATCTTGGTGCGCCCCGGCGGGCGTATGCCGGTCGATGGCGAGATCGTTACCGGCACCTCGGAAATCGATCGCTCCTTGCTGACCGGTGAAACCCTGCCGGTGTTCGCAGGCGAGGGGCAGGCGGTGTCGGCGGGCGAGGTCAACCTGACCGGGCCGTTGACGGTGCGCGCCACGGCGGTAGGGGCGGATACATCGCTTCACCGGATGGCCGATCTTGTGGCAATCGCTGAATCCGGGCGCTCGCGTTATACCTCGCTGGCCGATAAGGCCGCCAAGCTTTATGCGCCCGGCGTGCATATCCTCTCGGCGCTTAGCTTTCTGGGCTGGTATCTTTACACATGGGACATGCGCACGGCGCTCAATATCGCCGCTGCGGTTTTGATCATCACCTGCCCCTGCGCGCTTGGGCTGGCGGTGCCTGCGGTGACGACGGCGGCCTCGGGGCGGCTGTTTCGGCGCGGCATGCTGATCAAGCATGAAACTGCGCTTGAGCGGTTGGCGCAGGTCGATACCGTGGTGTTTGACAAGACCGGCACGCTGACCACCGGCACGCCGCAACTGACCAACCTTGCGGCACTGCCGCGCAGGGCGGTGGAATGCGCGCTTGCGCTTGCGCAGGGCTCGTCGCACCCGCTGGCCCGTGCGATCACCACTGCGGCGCGCGACGGCGGCTTTGCGGCCACTCAGCTCACCGATGTGACCGAGGTGCCGGGCTATGGCACCCGCGCGCTCTGGAACGGGCAAGAGGTGCGCCTTGGCCGCGCAAGTTGGACCGGGGCCGCCCCCTTGGCCGAAACGGCGAGCTTTCTCAAGATCGGCGATCAGGCGCCGCTGGCCTTTATCTTTGCCGACCGGTTGCGCCCCGGTGCCGCCGAGGCGGTCGAGGCGCTCAAATCCAGCGGCAAGACCGTGATCCTCATGTCAGGCGATACCACCCCGGCGGTCGAGGCCTTGGCGCTGCGCCTTGGCATTCCGCACTGGGTGGCAGAGGCCCTGCCGGCCGATAAATCGGCCCGCATTCAGGCGCTGAGCGGTGAGGGCGCGCATGTGCTGATGGTCGGGGACGGGCTTAACGATACGGCGGCGCTTGCGGCGGCGCATGTGTCGATCTCGCCCGCCAGCGCGCTTGATGCCGCGCGGGTCGCCAGCGATATCGTGCTCTTGGGCAATGACCTAACACCGATTGCAGCGGCCTGTGATACGGCGCAATCGGCCACCCGGCGCATTCGCGAGAACTTTCGTATTGCCACGATTTATAATATGATTGCCGTGCCCTTGGCCGTGGCCGGGCTTGCGACGCCGCTTATCGCGGCGCTGGCGATGTCGCTTAGCTCGATCACGGTTTCGCTGAACGCTTTGAGGCTGAGGTAGAGGCGATGAATATCCTGACCTATCTGATCCCGATCTCTCTGATTCTTGGCGCCGTGGGGCTGGTCGCCTTTATCTACACGGTCAAATCCAACCAATACGACGACCCCGAAGGCGACGCACGTCGCATCCTGAGCGACGACTACGACGACAAGCCGAAACAGTAGTGTAAATCCTGTGGCTTGTGCGGCGGGAATGCGGGGTGCGCTCAATAGGTGAACCCACCATTTTAATCCTTGGGACAAGATGGAGCGTTGTATGTTAGGCGCCGTTGCGCGCCGCGCTACGGGCGAGCGCGGCTATAAGATCTGTCCGAGTGACGATGCCGACGATTTTATTGTGCTCAAGGACGGGAACGGCATCGGTATCACCGTCGGCCATCATGGGTAGCAAGGCCCCGATGGGTGTGTGCGTTGTGGCGCGGGGGCCGGCAACGTTCATGATGTCGCCGGCCTTCATCGGCTTCTCCCAGTCTCTGTTCAGAAGGCGGCGGATCGCGGCCACATAGCCCCGACCAAGACGTAGTGCGTCGGCCCGGGCCTGGCTGATGAGGTGCATTTGGAAGATGACTCCCAGAAACGTCATGTCAGGCCCCACGACGGGCAGCGATGCGAAACGATGCTGCCGGAACAGATCAGCGATCTCGCCTAATCGGGTCACTGGACTTATCGTGACAAGGTTGGAGGACATGATGTCCTGCGCGGTCAGGGGGCCGGAGAAATGCGCGGCGGCTTGCAATTCTGCCGCGCCGATCAGCCGGGCCAAATCCTCGACGCCAAGGTTGAACGATTGGCTATACCGTTCGAGGATACCTGTCAGCTCTTCTTCCGAAAGTCCCAGGCGTTCGGTCGGATTGCGGTCTTCAGTCCCGTGCTTGCTTGTGTCATCGAACTGCCGGAATGGATAGCGCCGCCCCGTGAGACGGGCGTAGACGGCTGCGATAAGTACGAGGGCTGTTGTCCCGACAGCAATAGGCGTAAGGGCGAACCAAAATCCCAAATGTGCGATGGCATCCGGGGACATGGCGGCAGTCATGGCAACGGCCCCGGCGGGGGGATGGACCGCGCGGCACAAAATGGTCACGATGATCGTAATCCCAACCGCAAGCGCGATCCGCAAGGCAGGATCAGTTATGAGCAGGCAAACGGCCACCCCCACGATGGCAGCAATGGTATTGCCGACAATCGCCGACCAGGGCTGTGCCAGAGGGCTGTTTGGAACGGCGAATAGAAGAACGGACGACGCCCCGAAAGGGGCGACAAGGTAGAGGCCCAGTTCCAGATCCACGTTTGGCGACAGCAGAAACAGGCCGGTCAACCCTAAACCGATTAGGGCGCCAATCCCCGCACGCATGGCCTCAAGGCTTGAAACGTGGGCAACGGCGGGGCCGAGTGATTTCAGGAAATGCAATTTTGCGCCTCTGTGCTGGATGCGCGCTAAATTTCATCAGTGTGCAAAGTATTCAAGCGCCTTATTATGCGGCGAACACGGTTGTGATGATGAGGCTTGTTGCGATTACTGCCCTCGCGGAGGTTGCCATTCGCGGCGCCCTAGCGAATTGGCGCCGTGGACGCCAAGGACACATTTGTAGCTTTGAGGATAGGCGACTGCCCCAGCGCCATGCGCCCCGGATATCAGCCCGGCCCGATCATGAAGCAGGTGATCTTTTTCGCCTGCAACCGGCGACAGGCCAGATCGGCGCTTTCGCGGGTCAATCCCATGAAATTCGCATCAAAGCCGGTGGGGCGTTTGATGACCTTGCGCAGCGACCCGTCCAGCGTGCTCATCTCGCTGAGGGCGGTCTTCAACAGGATCTGGCGCGCCTTGTACTGGCTGGGATAGCGGCCCACGTTGATGCCCCAGTGGCGCCCGCCAGAGGTTGAAACGCGCATGACCACTTCCTGAATTGGATCGCTGGAGGGCGCGCTTGCCAGAACGATATTCTCCGGATTCTCGGGGCGCGGTTCGGGGCGCACATCTGCGGTGACCCTGGGGGCGGCGGTGGCAACGCTGCCTGCGGGGATAACCTCTGCCTCGGTCTCGGCTTTGGCAACCTGCTGAGCGGCCAGAAGTGCGCGTTCGATATCGTCTTTGACGGCCACGGCTACCGGCGCTTCGGGGGCCGGGCGCGATTGTGGGCGCAGGCTCTTGCGCACGGCGGCGGCACTGGCAAGGCGAATGGTCTTGGCGGCCAGGGCCGGACGATCCTGCCCTTCGGCGATCATCACCGGAGCGCCGTTGCCGATCTTGCCCATATAAGGCGGGCGTGCGGGGCGGTTCACCGCAACCCGGCTGGGCGATTTGCGAAAGCCGAGGTCCAGAAGCTCGGCCACCTTGGCATTGCGCGAGGCGGTCGATTGCCCGCCAAAGACGGTGGCAATGACCCGTTCGCTGCCGCGCTCGGCGCTGGCCACAAGGTTAAAGCCCGCCGCGCGGGTATAGCCGGTCTTGATCCCGTCCGCCCCGCGATAGCTTTTGAGCATGCGGCGGTTGGTATGATTGACCGAGCGCACCCCGGCATCGGCGGTGATGCGTGAGAACAGGTTGTAATATTGCGGATAGTCGTAAAACAGGCTGCGGCCCAGAACGGTCATGTCACGGGCGGTGGACAAATGCCCGCTTTCCGTAAGGCCATGGGCATTCTTGAAGGTGGTGCGGGTCATGCCAAGCGCCTTGGCGGTGCGGTTCATCCGGCGGGCAAATTGAGCCTCTGATCCCTCGATTGCCTCGCCAAGGGCAGTGGCCGCATCATTGGCCGACTTGACCGCCGCTGCACGCACGAGATAGCGAAGCGCGATTGTCTGACCGGCGCGCAGGCCAAGTTTGCTGGGCGGTTCACTTGCGGCATGGGCGGAAATGCGAACCTTGTCATCAAGGTCGATCTCGCCGTTCTGGACGGCCTCGAACACAATATAAAGCGTCATCATCTTGGTAAGAGAGGCCGGGTGAAGCCGGGCATCGGCGTTACGCGAATGAAGAACCTTGCCGCTGCGTGCGTCCATCACCATTGCCGCATAGGGCGCCGCCACGGCGCTTAGCGGTACAACGACCAGCATCCAGATGGTTGCCAACACCAACAGACCCCAAAGGACCGGCTGCTTGCCCCGTGTTTTCATAGAACTGCTCTTTTCTGCCTCGCGCCGCCGATTTTTCGACTGGCCTTTATTTATGCGCTCAAGACTAGCACAGCTCTCTTTTCATTTAAAGCCTTCATTTATAATAGGTTTTTCGGCCTCCATCGGCGGGTGTGGGGCAATATGTTGTGGTAAACAAAGACCTATCCCCAAGATGATCGCTGCGCGCTTTTCCACTTGAGGCAATCAAAAAAGGCCCGGGGCGTGAAACCCGGGCCAATTTTCGTGCTATCGCGCGTGCTATTTCAATGCGGCGTCGGAAATGACATGCGTCCAGGCCCCATCGCCGGGGTGTTTGCTGATCACCGGATCAGAGCCGCCCGACAACAGTGACTGCACCGTGCGCTCGAAATCGGCCGGATCAAGCGCGCCGTTGCTGCCTGCGGTCAGCTTGGCCACCTCACCCATCATGCGGATCTGATGCTTTTCGGTCTGTGCGCCGGTGGCATCGTTATCAAGCACGATCATCGCCGCCTCTTCGGGGTTTTGCTCGGCCCATTTCCAGCCCTTCATCGAGGCCCGCACGAACCGCGCCAGTTTATCAACTTCGGCCGGATCGTCCAACTTCTCCTCAAGAACATAAAGCCCGTCTTCCAATGTGGCGACGCCCTGATCCTCGTATTTGAAGGTGATCAACTGATCTTCGGTGATCCCGGCATCCAGCACCTGCCCATATTCATTATAGGTCATGGTCGAAATGCAATCGGCCTGTTTCTGCAGGAGCGGATCAACATTGAACCCCTGCTTGAGAACGGTGACACCATCCGCGCCGCCGGTTGTCGGGATGCCAAGCTGGCTCATCCATGACAGGAACGGAAACTCATTGCCAAAGAACCACACGCCCAAAGTGCGCCCGGGAAAATCCGCAGGCCCGGTCACGCCGGTTTCCTTGAGGCAAACCAACATCATGCCCGAGGATTTGAACGGCTGCGCGATATTGACCAGCGGCAGGCCCTTTTCACGCGCCGAGAGGGCGGCGGGCATCCATTCCACCGTGACATCGGCACCGCCACCGGCAATCACCTGTGTCGGGGCGATGTCCGGGCCGCCCGGCTTGATCGTGACGTTCAGATCCTCGTCGCCATAAAACCCCTTGTCCTGGGCCACGTAATAGCCTGCAAACTGGGCCTGGGTGACCCATTTGAGTTGCAGCGTCAGATCGTCCGCCGCCTGCGCCATGCCCGCAACGCTGGTCAGCGCCGCAAGGCCAAGGCTTGTCAAAAACGTTTTCATCGGTCGTCTCCCTTTTTAGATGTCGGCCTTATGTCCGGCCTCTTTGTGACGGGTGCCAGAAGGTCACCGCCTTTTCAATCAGCGCCATGGCGCCGTAAAACCCCGAGCCGACAATCGCCGCGACAACGATTTCCGCCCAGACCAGATCAAGCGCGAGCTGGCCCACCGAGGTTGAAATACGAAATCCCATGCCCTTGATGGGTGAGCCAAAAAACTCTGCCACAATCGCGCCGATCAAAGCCAGCGTCGTGGCGATCTTCAGCCCGTTAAAGACAAACGGCATCGCGGCTGGCAGGCGCAGTTTCAACAGGGTTTTCCAATAGCCCGCCGCATAGGTGCGCATCAGATCGCGTTGCATCGCATCGGTGTCCTGCAAGCCCTGCACGGTATTCACCAGCATCGGGAAGAACACCATGACGACGACGACGGCGGCCTTGGATTGCCAGTCAAAGCCGAACCACATCACAAGGATCGGTGCCATGCCGATGATCGGCAAGGCGGCCACGAAGTTGCCGACCGGCAGCAGACCGCGTTGCAGGAACGGAAAGCGATCAATCGCAACCGCAATCAGAAACGCTGCGCCACAGCCGATGATATACCCCGAAAGCGCACCTTTCAGGGCGGTCTGCACGAAATCCTGCCACAGGATATCGGTGGATTTGGCAAAGGTCGCCGCAATCGCCGTAGGTGGGGGCAACAAGATCGGTGAGATATCAAGCCCACGTACCAGACTTTCCCAGATCGTGATCAGGGTCAGGCCAAAGATCAAGGGCACCAAAAGAGAGGTCAGCCTTGTCTTGGGGCGGTGCGACAGGCGCGAATTGATCCACCAGCCGAGTGCCCAGACCGTTGCTCCGAGGGTCAACCAGCCCATTACGCCATCCCCATCCGCTTGAGGGTGACCCGCTGGATAAGCCCGATGATCCCCACAAGGGCCGCCGCAAGCGTGGCCGCCATGATCAGCGCGCTCCAGATTTGGATGGTCTGGCCATAATAGCTTCCGGCAAGCAGACGCGCGCCAAGCCCTGCCACGGCGCCGGTCGGCAACTCGCCGACAATGGCGCCGACAAGGCTTGCGGCCATGCCAACCTTGAGCGAGGTAAAGAGATAAGGCATCGAAGAGGGCAGGCGCAGCCGCCAAAAGGTCTGTGAGGCACTCGCATTCCATGTGCGCATCTGGTCAAGCTGCATCGCGCCCGGGCTGCGCAGGCCTTTGACCATGCCCACGACCACGGGAAAGAACGACAGATACATCGAGATCATCGCCTTGGGAAGAAGCCCCGAAATGCCCACCGCATTGAGCACCACGATGATCATCGGAGCAATCGCCAGAATGGGAATGGTTTGGCTGGCGATCACCCAGGGCATCACACTCATATCCATGGTGCGATTGTAAACAATCCCAATCGCAAGCGCGACACCAAGTGCGGTGCCCAGCAGGAACCCAAGCGCCGTTGCGCTGAAGGTGATCCAGCTGTGATAAAACAGCGACCGCTTGGAAAACCCGCGCCCGGCCAGGACCATCTTGCCGGTGGTCTTCCAGATTTCAGCGGCCACCTGATGCGGGGCCGGTAACTTGGGCTTGTCCTGCGTCCATGTCTGGACCACAAGCGCGCCAAACCCAAGCTCTTGGCCTGCCCGTGCAGCCTGATCCCGCGCCCAGGGTGCATTGAGCGCAACCGCCGCCCCATACCAGAGCACGAAGAGCGTCGCCACGACGGTAAGAATGGGAACAAGGTTGCGCATCATATCGCCCCTGCTTTCATCTTTCCATAAATACTCACAAGACCCACCATACCGCATGCACAGAGTTTGAGTATTTTTAGAAAGATGAAAGTATTTGGTGTTTCACTTCTATTGCGGAACAGGCTGGAGAGCCGATGACCGTGAAAGGTGAAAGTCCCTCTCCCCGTCATACGGGAGAGGGCGTTCGCCACGGATGGGGGCCTACGCGTCATCGCCATGCCCCGCTCTCAGGCCCTCGCGGACGCGATGGGCGATCTCTAGGAACTCGGGTGTGTCGCGGATGTCCAGCGGTCGGTCCCGCGGCAGCGGGCTGTCAATGATGTCGGCGATCCGACCGGGGCGCGGCGACATCACCACGATCTTGGTACTGAGATAGACCGCTTCGGGGATCGAGTGGGTGACAAAACAGATGGTCTTTTGGGTCCGTTTCCACAGATCCAGAAGCTGTTCATTCAAATGGTCGCGCACGATTTCATCAAGCGCGCCAAAAGGTTCGTCCATCAACAACAGATCGGCGTCAAAGGCCAGGGCGCGCGCGATGCTGGCGCGCTGTTGCATTCCGCCCGACAACTGCCATGGGAATTTCTTTTCAAAGCCGGACAGTTCCACCAGTTCCAACACGGCCTTCACGCGGGCATCCTGATCGGATTTTGCGTATCCCATGATTTCGAGCGGCAAGCGGATATTGCCGCCAATCGTGCGCCAGGGATAAAGCCCTGCCGCCTGAAACACATAGCCATAGGCGCGGGCTTTACGGGCGTCTTCGGGGCTGACGCCATTTACGGTGATCTGCCCAGCGGTTGGATGTTCCAGGTCGGCCATGACCCGCAGAAACGTCGTCTTGCCACAACCCGAGGGGCCGATAAAGCTAACGAAATCGCCTTGTTCGACGTCCAGGCTGACGTCTTTCAACGCATGCACCGGCCCGTCATTGGTCTGAAATGTCAGCGACAGGTCCGTTGCGCTGATCACCGTGTCTTTCGTCAAACTTCATCCCCCGCTTGCCCGGCTCTATTGCGCCGTTCTGGCTTGTCTTTGTCAAGGTGCGACTCCGGCCAATGAGGCTGAGGTCGTTGTTTCTCAGATCCCTGCCGGAATATTCAGCGGATCGCGTTGGATCATCTTGGGCGCGTTCAACGCCTTCCATTTGCTGAGCGCCTGATGCGCGGAAGGGAACGCCGGGCGGGGTACAAACCGCCCGCGGCCGGGTTGCGGTTGCGAGTTTTGGCCCCAGGCCCAGATCACCTCGCCGCGGCTCAGGGTAAAGCGGCTTTGCGCCCTGACTTCAAAGCCCTCGAAGACGTTGTAATCGAGGATCGAGTGGTGGTTCGCCGGGCTGATTGTTTTGGAGATCTTGGGGTCCCAGACCACAATATCGGCATCGGCGCCTTCGACAATCGCGCCTTTCTTGGGGTAGATATTCAGGATCTTGGCGACATTCGTGCTTGTCGCCGCAACGAATTCATTCGGGGTCAGGCGACCGGTTTCCACCCCTTGGGTCCAGAGCATGGCAAGCCGCTCTTCAACACCGTTTGACCCGTTGGGGATGATCCGGAAATCATCGCGCCCGGCGCGTTTCTGCGCGGTGGAAAAGGCGGCGTGATCGGTCGCCACGACCTGCAAAGACCCGGATTGCAACCCGGCCCAGAGGCTATCTTGATGATCCTTTGAGCGGAAGGGGGGCGACATCACGCGGCGCGCGGCGTGGTCCCAATCCTTGTTGAAATACTCAGATTCGTCCAGCGTCAGGAACTGGATGAGCGGCTCGCCATAGACCCGCATGCCCTTTTGACGCGCCCGCCGGATCGCCTCATGCGCCTGTTCACAGCTAACATGCACGATGTACAAAGGCACCCCGGCGGCATCGGCGATACAGATGGCGCGGTTGGCGGCCTCGCCTTCAAATTCGGGCGGGCGGGAATAGGCGTGCGCCTCGGGCCCGGTCATGCCTTGGTCAAAGTATTTCTGCTGCATTTCGGCGACCAGATCACCGTTTTCGGCATGCACCATCGGCAAAGCACCCAGTTCGGCACAGCGCTTGAAGCTGGCGAACATCTCATCATCTTCGATCATCAGCGCGCCCTTGTAGGCCATGAAATGTTTGAACGAGTTGACGCCCATCTTAACTGCATCTTCCATCTCGGAAAACACAGTCTCATTCCAGCCGGTGATCGCCATGTGATAGCCGATATCGCTACAAATCTGCGGCGCGGATTTGCGATGCCATTCGTTGATCGCGTTCTTGATGCTGCCATCAGCCCCGGGCAGGCAGAAATCGACCAGCATCGTGGTGCCACCACAGGCCGCCGCCCATGTGCCGGTCTCAAATGTTTCGGCGGCGGTGGTGCCCATGAAGGGCATTTCCAGATGGGTATGCGGATCAATCCCACCAGGGATGACATAGGCGCCCTCGGCGTCGATATATTCGTCACCCTTGAGGTCCTCACCGATCTGTTTGATCGTCTCATCCTCGATCAGAACATCGGCCTTCCACGTGCGATCCGCCGTGCAGACAGTGCCGTTTTTGATGACTTTGGTGGTCATGTCACATCTCCGTTTTCATTTCTTGCGTCTGCATTTCTTCTGGCTGGAAATATCCCGGGGGAGTCGCGCTTGCGCGACGGGGGCAGCGCCCCCGATTACTCCACAATCTCCGCTGTTTCGATCACCGCATGCATCAAAACATCCGTCCCCGCCGCGGCCCATTCCTTCGAAATCTCCTCGGCCTCGTTATGCGATAGTCCGTCCACACAGGGGCACATCACCATCGCCGTGGGGGCGACGCGGTTGATCCAGCAGGCATCATGCCCCGCGCCCGAAATCAGATCGCGGTGCGAATAGCCCAGCCGTTCGGCGGCATTGCGCACGGCCCCAACACAGCCCTCGTCAAAGGTCACCGGATCGAACCCGCCGGTCTTTTCAAAGGCGATGCTTAGCCCCATCTGGCCGCAGATATCCGAGGCCCCCATACGCAGCTTGTTTTCCATATCCTCGATCACCGCCTTGTCGGGCGAGCGGAAATCGACGGTGAACACCGCCTTGCCGGGGATCACGTTGCGCGAATTGGGGTAGATGTCGATATGTCCCGCCGCGCCCACCGCATCGGGGGCGTGGGACAGGGCAATCTGCTCGACCAGTTCCAGCACCCGCGCCATGCCGAGCCCTGCGTTCCTGCGCATCGGCATCGGGGTCGATCCGGTGTGTGAATCCTTGCCCTCGATCGTGACCTGGGTCCAGCTTAGCCCCTGACCATGGGTGACAACGCCGATATCCTTGCCTTCGGCCTCCAGAATGGGGCCCTGTTCGATATGCAGCTCAAACAGCGCATGCATCTTGCGCTCGCCGACCGGCTCATCCCCGCGCCAGCCGATCCGGTCAAGCTCATCGCCAAAGCGGGTGCCATCGGCATCGGTGCGGTCCTCGGCCCACTCCTGGGCGTGGACCCCGGCAAATACCCCCGAGGACAGCATCGCCGGGGCAAAGCGCGTGCCCTCTTCGTTGGTCCAGTTGGTGACAACGATGGGGTGTTTGGTCTTGATGCCAAGGTCATTCATCGTGCGGATGATCTCAAGGCCGCCAAGGACCCCCAGAACGCCATCATATTTGCCGCCGGTGGGTTGGGTATCAAGGTGGGAGCCGACATAGACCGGCAGGGCGTCAGGGTCGGTTCCCTCGCGGCGGGCGAACATGTTGCCCATCGTATCGAGCCCCATGGCAAGGCCTGCGTCCTCGCACCAGGATTGGAACAACCGGCGCCCTTCGGCGTCTTCGTCGGTCAGCGTCTGGCGGTTGTTGCCGCCCGCCACACCGGGGCCGATCTTGGCCATTTCCATCAGGCTGTCCCAAAGGCGGTCTGCGTTGATCTTGAGGTTCTCGCCGGGGGCTGCCATTTGAAATCTCCTGAGTGTCGGGTCATGCGGGCCGACGAGCGGCCTCTTGCAATCGGGCTTTTTCTGACCGTATGGTCAAGAAAAGAGCATCATAGGTTGACCAACTGGTCAAGATTTTTCTGAAAGCGATGTGCGATGACCGCCTCTTCCCGCCCGCTGAGCCGCAAGGATATCCGCCGCGAGAATGAAAAGCTTATTCTTGATGCAGCGGAAAAAGTCTTTGCCGAGGCGGGGTTTGGCGGGGCCACGATGCAGTTGATTGCCGATATGGCGGGGCTGCCCAAGGCCAATCTGCACTATTATTTCCCAACCAAGGAATCGCTCTATCGGCAGGTGGTTCAAGCAATTTTTCAGGACTGGCTCAAGGCTGCGGATATTTTTGATGACGCGCCCGGCCCGGTTGAGGGAATCGGTGCCTATATCGACGCCAAGATGGAAATCAGTCGCCGACATCCGGCGGGCTCAAAGGTTTGGGCCTCCGAGGTGATGCACCGTGCGCCGGTTATTCAGGACTATCTTGAAACAACCCTCGTCGAGTGGACGGAGGGGCGCATGTCGGTGATCCGCCGCTGGATCGCCGAGGGCAAAATGGACGAGGTCGACCCGCGCCATCTTTTGTACATGCTCTGGGCCACGACCCAGCATTACGCCGATTTCGGCCATCAGATCGAGACCCTGAACGGCGGGCAACCCTTGTCCGATGCGCAATGGGTGGCGGCCAAGGAGTCGGTCAAGCGCATTATCCTCAAGGGGATTGGCGCACAGCCTTCCCCTGCTGCGTGAAATAGCCCATGTTGAGCAGGACCTTGCCGGAGAACCCAATGAACGAGCCCCGCGCGATCCGAAAACCAAGCCGCATTCAAAAGCGCAATCGCACGCTTATTCTCGATGCCGCGCTGGAGGTGTTTTCGACATATGGCTATCGCGGGGCGACGCTGGATCAGATCGCGGCTGAGGCGGGGTTGAGCAAGCCCAATATCCTCTATTATTTCACCGGCAAGGAAGACATACACATCAGGCTTTTGAACGGGCTGATGGATACCTGGCTGGCGCCCATGCGCGAAATTGACCCCGAGGGCGACCCGCTGGAAGAAATCCTGCGCTATGTGCATCGAAAGCTTGAGATGAGCCGAGAGTTCCCTCGCGAAAGCCGCCTGTTTGCCAACGAGATCCTTCAGGGCGCGCCGCGCATCGGGCCGCATCTGGAGTCGGGACTGAAACCGCTGGTGGATGAAACCGCAGCCCTGTTCGAACGTTGGATGGCAGCAGGCAAGCTGGCGCAAATGGATGCGCGGCACCTGATATTCTCGATCTGGGCCACAACACAGCATTACGCGGATTTTGATGCGCAGGTGCAGGTGCTGATGCGGGGCCAGTCGATACACGAAGGTGCGGATGCGTATCTTGATACGCTCTATCGCAAGCTGTTGATGGTCTGAGGTTGTGCTTTCCTTCGGTTAATTCAATCCAGAATGGCAATAGGCTCAAAAAACCACAGCTGTACAGAAAGGTTTCTGCGTTCTGTTTACATTGGTGTCAGGGTCATGATTTGACTGGGTTTGCTTCGCTGTCAGCAAAGTAAAGCAATTAAAATCTCGCATCCAAAGCGATAAAGAATCCGCGTTAATGCGGGCGCAGGGTGCTTTATATTATGCTTGGTCCGACTTGCGTAAACGCATGTCAGCGAACCGGCAATCGGGAGGTCGCAATGAGCAAGTTGCACATAATGTTCTGGGGGTTTGTTGGCCTGTTTTCTGTTTTTGGGCATGCAGGCTGGGCCAATCCGGCCTCGGAGGTCGTGATAGAGTTCCTGAAAGGCGAAGGGATTCAGGTGTCGTCAGGCGCGGCGGCTGGATACGTGCCTGACAGGGTGTGCGCTGAATGCCATGCAGACAAGGCCGAAAGTTTTGCCGAGATGGGCATGGCCCGCAGTATGTACCGGCCTGCCAAAGACAAGACCATCGAAGATCTCGATGCGATGCCCTTTTATCACGAACCCAGTCAACGTCATTACACCATGGAATGGCGCGGCGATGAAATGTGGTTTCAACGCTACGGCAAAACCGCCGATGGCACCAAGATCGACGAGTTTAGCGTCAAGGTCGACTGGATCATGGGCTCGGGCAATCATGTGCGGGTTTACCTGTACCAGACTGCGGACGGAGCATTGTTTCAACTGCCCCTCGGTTGGTACACGCAAACCGGCAAATGGGCGATGGCACCTGGTTATGAGAGCGCAAATCATGATGGCGTGTTGCGCGACATTCACCAACGATGCATTGGCTGTCACAATGCGTTCGGGGAATTGAGTGAAAGGTCGGGCATGAAGGGGCATATTGGCCTCTATCCGCAAGACCTGCCGGAAGGTATCGGATGCCAACGCTGCCACGGGCCCGGCTCGGAGCATGTGTATCGCGCCTATAGCGGCGAAGGTGAGATGGAAGACCTGCGCTCTGCGATCGTGAACCCGGGCAAGCTGCCGCGTGAGCGGCTCTACAGCATTTGCTATGGCTGCCATATGCAATCCAATGTGGCGGTCAATGCGCAACTTCGCCTGGGGCGCGACCATTACTCGTTCCGCCCGGGCGAGGACTTGCGGGACTTCATCATGCAGCTTGACATCAAGGAAGCTGAGCAATCCAGAGAAGAACGCTTTGAGATCAACCATCACCCCTACAGGCTTGAGCAAAGCACCTGTTTTATCCAAAGCAAGGGTGAACTGGGCTGTCTGAGCTGTCATGATCCGCATGTAAAAATCAAACCCGAACAGCGCGCCGCACATTACCGAAAGGCATGCCTGAGCTGTCATGAGCTTGACGACGATGGCCTGCCCGCGATCGAAGAAACCGAGGCCACGCACCCGCAGATCGCGGCGACCGATGATTGCACGACCTGCCATATGCCCGAACGGCGCACCGAAGATGTTGTCGAAGTCTGGATGACCGACCACCGGATCGTGCGCCACATCGAGCCTGAGGTAGAGCGCATGCGCGAGATCGAAAGTGTCGATCCGGTGGTCGAGCGCGTCTTTCTTCAGAATCCCAATTCGGGTGTGCCAAAGGCCGAGGCGTCGATGCTGCAACTCATGGCGATCCTCGACTATTCGAAAAACAAAATGGATTTCGCGGTGAGGGATCTGGAAAAGCTGTTGGGCCAGACACAGACACCGCATTTCGAGCCGTGGCTGACCTTGATCGAGGCCTACATTACCAACAGGAACTATGCCAAGGCCAGACAGATCGCCGCGGCCACCCTCAAGCGGGCGCCGGACAACCCAAAGGTAATCAATGCGGTTGCCGTGTCGCTTTATGCAACCGGGGAAAAGGCGCAGGCCATTGAAATTCTGAAAAAAGCCGCCAAAGAGATGCCCGATCTGGTCTTTTTCCGCCTGACCCTAGCCAAGTTTCTGGCCGCTGAGGGTAAGCTTGACGAGGCGCTGCACTATGCCGAGAGCGTTGTGGAGCAACGTCCAAACCAATGGCAGGCTTGGGCTCTGATTGCCAATCTGGCGCAAGCCAAGAATGACAACGAACGCGCGCTTGAGGCTTATCTGAGAACTCTTGAAATCAGGCCCGTGTCACCCGCCATTCGTAAAAAGACGGTGTCTTTACTCCAGGCCGAAGGGCGCCAGGACGACGCGGCGCGCCATCAGTCCCGGCTCAAGCCGTAAAGCGAACCCAACGAGGTTTGCGCCCGGATCATTCAGCAGCGCATTTTCCCGGGTTGTTGGGGTGGGTTGTCCAGTTGGCATACTCCGCTTGCACCACCTTGCCGGTGCGCGGATCAATTTCGCCCGTTGGCATCTGCTCCATCGTGATGCAGCCCTCGACCGGGCAGACATTGACGCAAAGATTGCAGGCGACGCATTCGTCATCCTTGACGGTGAATACGCGATCCTCTGACATGGCGATGGCCTGATGCGAGGTGTCCTCGCAGGCGGCATAACAACGCCCGCATTTGATGCAATCGGCCTGATTGATCTTGGCCTTGGCCACGTAATTGAGGTTCAGATCCTGCCAGTTCACCACATTCGGCACCGCCCGCCCGACCAGTTGATCGACCGAAGCGAATCCTTTTTCGTCCATATATTGCGACAGCCCCGAGATCATTTCCTGCACCACCTTGAAGCCATAGGTCATGGCCGCCGTGCAGACCTGCACATTGCCCGCGCCAAGCGCCATGAATTCGGCCGCGTCGCGCCAGGTGGTCACCCCGCCGATACCACTGATCGGCAGGCCCGCCGTTGCCGGATCGCGGGCAATTTCGGCCACCATATTCAACGCGATCGGTTTCACCGCCGGCCCGCAATAGCCGCCATGCGCGCCCTGGCCATCAATCGTGGGCTCGGGCGAAAACAGATCGAGATCGACCGAGGTGATCGAGTTGATGGTGTTGATCAGGGATACCGCATCGGCGCCGCCTTCCTTCGCGGCCTGTGCCGGTTTGCGGATATCGGTGATGTTCGGCGTCAGCTTGACGATCACCGGCAGGTCACTGTGTTTCTTGCACCAATGCGCCACTTGCCCGACATATTCAGGCACCTGACCCACGGCGCTTCCCATGCCGCGTTCGCTCATCCCGTGCGGGCAGCCAAAGTTAAGCTCGACTCCGTCGCAGCCGGTATCTTCGACCCGGTGCAGGATGTCTTTCCACGCGTCCTCATTCACCGGCACCATCAGCGAGGCAATTAATGCGCGGTCGGGCCAGTCGCGCTTGACCCGCTTCATCTCTTCAAGGTTCACCTCAAGCGGCCGGTCGGTGATCAGCTCGATATTGTTGAGCCCCAGCAACCGCCGATCCGCGCCCCAGATCGCGCCATAACGCGGGCCGTTGACGTTGACCACCGGTGGTCCTGCTTCGCCCAGAGTTTTCCAGACAACCCCGCCCCATCCCGCCTCGAATGCGCGGCGGACGTTGTATTCCTTGTCCGTCGGCGGCGCAGAGGCAAGCCAGAACGGATTGGGGGATTTGATGCCGATAAAAGTGCTTGTCAGATCAGCCATGGCTTAGCCCTCCGCCGTCAGTGTTGCGTGAATATCCATCGCGGCATCGCGGCCCTCGGCCACCGCCGTAACGGTCAGATCGTCGCCGCCGACCGCACAATCGCCCCCGGCCCAGACGTGTTTCATCGACGTGCGGCCCGCGCCGGTCACGGCGATCTTGCGCCCGTCGAGATCGGGCAGGTCGCCACAGTCAAGCGATTGACCGATGGCCTTGAACACCTGATCGGCGGCAAGGCGAAAGGTCTGGCCGGTGGCGGTCAGCGCGTCATCGGTATATTCAAACTCGACCTCGCGGACCGCGCCGTTGCCATGCACCGCAATCGGGCTGGCATTGGTGATGATCCGCACGCCCTTCGAGGCGGCAAGATCCTGTTCAAAGCGGCTGGCGTTCATCCGTTCGCGGCCCCGGCGGTAGACGAGCGTGACGTTGAGCGCACCCAAAAGCCGGGCCTGCACGGCAGCATCAACGGCCGTCATGCCACCGCCGATCACCACCACGTCGCGCCCGATGGGCAGGGCGGCAAGATCATCTGCCTGGCGCAGATCGGCGATGAAATCAACCGCATCGCGCAGGCCCTGTTTATCTTCGCCCTCAAGCCCAAGGGCATTCACCCCACCAAGACCGATGCCAAGAAACACGGCATCATGTGCGTCGCGCAGATCACCAAGTGACAGGTCGCGGCCCAGCCGTTTGCCAGTCTGCAAGGTGATTCCGCCAATCTGCAAAAGCCATTCGACCTCGCGGGCGGCAAAATCTTCGGTGGTTTTATAGGCGGCAATGCCAAATTCGTTCAGGCCACCGGCCTTGGCGCGCCCGTCATAAAGCACCACGTCATGGCCGTGCATCGCCAGACGGTGGGCACAGGCAAGACCGGCAGGGCCAGCCCCCACAACCGCAACCGATTTTCCGGTGGGCGCGGCGCGCGTGAATGGATGTGTGTCGGCGGCCATCAGCGTGTCCGTGGCATAGCGTTGCAGGCGTCCGATCAGCACCGGTTTGCCCTCGGCCGTCTCGCGCACACAGGCCTGTTCACAGAGCGTTTCGGTCGGGCAGACGCGGGCGCACATGCCGCCAAGGATGTTCTGATCCAGAATCGTCTGCGCGGCGGCCTCGGGCGTGCCGGTGGCGATCTGACGGATGAAAAGCGGGATGTCGATATCGGTGGGACAGGCGGTGATACAGGGCGCATCGTGACAGAAATAACAACGGTCCGCAGCCACAAGCGCCTCGTGGTCTTCAAGCACGGGATGCAGGTCGGTGAAATTATCGGCAAGCTCTGCGGGATCAAGCCGACCGGCAAGGATGCCGGAGGTCAACGCTGTGTCACTCATGGCGGTCTCCATAGATTGGATGGCTGACCCCAGTATTCCACGATTTAAAATTTTATCAATTGGTAAAATTTAAATTTACGGTAAAACCAGATCGAAGGCCCGCTGCATGACGGTTTTTTAATCGGGTAGGGGCGTGGGGGGGGCTTGTCCGACCTTGCGGTCAGCCGCGCGAGGCCCGCACGCAAGGGCGGGAAGAGCCGTTCGCCGGATTAGCGCATTTGTTCGTGCTCAAAACGTTGGCGCGCAATGCTTTCGTTGCGATCTGCCTTTTGCTGATCGGCTAGCGCCTTTTCGACGTAGTTGAGATGCGCATTGACCGCCTCATGCGCGGCATCCGGGTCACGCGCCTGAATGGCGCTGTTGATGGCGCGGTGCTGATCCAGCAGCGCGCCGCGTGTGGTGCGCTGCTTGAACATCACCTGACGGTTATAAAACACGCCCTCGCGCAACAGCTGGAACATCGAGCGCATCATATGCAGCATCACGACGTTATGGCTGGCCTCGATAATCGCCATGTGAAATTCCGCGTCAAGGCGGGCCTCATCCGCCGGGTTGGTCTTTTTATGGGCGGCTTCCATCTTGTCCATCACCGTCTGAATCACCTGAAGATCGGTGTCAGAGGCAAACCGTGCCGCACGGCCGGCGGCAAGTCCCTCAAGGTCGCGACGAAAAGCGATAAAGTCAAAGACCGCCTCGTCATGATCGGCAAAGAGCCGGATCAAGGCATCGGAAAACGCGCTGCCAAGCACGTCGGCCACGTAGATGCCGGCGCCTGCACGGGTGGTCAAAAGGCCCTTGTCCTGCAACTCTGCCACCGCCTCGCGCAGCGAGGGGCGCGACACGCCAAGTTTCTCGGCCAGATCACGCTCGGCCGGCAGGCGCTCGCCGGGCCGCAGGATGCCTTGCAGGATAAGTTTTTCGATTTGCCGGGTGACAGCGGTCGAAAGCTTTTCCGGTGTGACTTTCTGAAATGGCATATGCGCGACCTTGATCAATTGGTCAGATCATATGACCGCGCCGCCGTTACGGCAAGCCTGTCCTTTAATCTTGTGGTTCACTCATCTGCCACTTGCCCGCTTGCCCCGGCAAAAACGCCTCGACCGCCGCCGTGGCAATGACAAGGGTTTCACCGCTGACGGGATCGGTCACGTTCTGCCCGCCCCTGACGGCGCGCACCTGGGCGCGGCCCCGCGGCAGGCCCTTGGTCAGGGCCTCTGTGTCAAGCTTGTTGGGTTCTTGCACGCCCACGGTCACGGCGACGCGCATTTCGGTATGCGCAATCTCGGTGTTAAGAAAAATCGGCAAGGTCGAGTGGCGGATCGCATCCTCGATCGCGCGGGTGGCGGCCTTTTGGTAATCCATCCCGTGCAGGTCATTGCCCATGCCCATCTCGATGATGAACCGCTGATCATCCATTTGCCTTCTCCATATCGAACGAGACCGAAATCGCGGCATTGGCAATCACCGTCGGCTTGCCTGTGGGGCGCGCAATATCAAGCCCGCCATGGCCCACCGTGACGGTGATCTGACCATAGGGAAACACCTCGCTCAGGGTGCTGATATCCACCTGATCAGGCTGTTGCACAGCGATCTCGACATCGACGATCATCGCCTCTTTAGGAAAGCCGAACAGCTCTGCCATGTTGATCGAATTATGCCACAGAGCATCCTGAAGGGCGCGCTTGGCAGCCTGAGTATAATCCTGACGGCGCAGAGAGGTCCCCATGCCAAATTCAGTCAAAACGCGGGTTTTCGGCATGCGTTAAAACTCCACCCCGATCTGCGCCTTAACCCCCGAGCGGAAGGGATGCTTGATCAGCTCCATTTCCGTCACAAGGTCGGCGATCTCGATCAGTTCGTCCTTGGCGTTGCGCCCGGTCAAGACGACATGGGTCATATGCGGCTTTTCCTCGACCAGGAATTCGACCACCTCGTTGATATCAAGGTAGTCATAGCGCAGGGCGATGTTGATCTCGTCCAGAAGCACCATCTTGTTGGCCTCGTCGCGGATCAGGTCCTTGGCCTTTTCCCAGGCGGCCTTGGCCATCTCGATATCACGGTCGCGGTCCTGGGTTTCCCAGGTAAAGCCTTCGCCCATGGTGTGAAACGCGCAGATGTCCTGAAACTTGTCGAGGATCATGTCGCGCTCGCCGGTGCTCATGCCGCCCTTGATGAACTGAACCACGGCGCATTGCATGCCATGCGCGATACAGCGGAAAATCATCCCGAAGGCGGCCGAGCTTTTGCCCTTGCCCTTGCCGGTATGCACGATGATCAGACCCTTTTCGTCGGTCTTGGTGGCCATGATCTTGTCGCGGGCGGCCTTTTTCTTGGCCATCTTCATCGCGTGGCGGTCACTGTCGGCGGTCATGGCTCGGCTCCTTGGACGTTAGAGGAATAGGGACAACACATAAGGCGCAATCAGGGCGGTTAGCAAGGCATTGAGGCCCATGCCGATGCCGGCAAAGGCGCCTGCGGTTTCATTGACCTGAAAGGCCCGCGCGGTGCCGATGCCATGCGCGCTTACCCCCACCGCAAAGCCGCGCGCGCGCCAGTCGCGGATGCGCAGCGCGTTCATCAGCGGCGTCACGATCACCGCGCCGAGAATCCCGGTCAGGATCACAAGGGCGGCGGTCAGCGTGGGCAGGCCGCCCAGTTGCTCGGAAATGCCGATCGCCACCGGTGCGGTGGTCGATTTCGGCGCAAGCGAGGCCAGCTCTGCGCCCTCGACCCCAAGCGCCTGCGCAATCCAGAGCGCCGAGGCGATGGCCGTGACCGACCCCACCACAAGCGCGCCCAGCATTGGCACAAGCGCGCGGCGCACATGGTGCAGGTTACTGTAAAGCGGGCCGGCAAGCGCCACGGTGGCCGGGCCAAGCAGGAAATGCACGAATTGCGCGCCCTCGAAATAGGTCTGATAGGGGGTGCTTGTGGTCCAGAGGATGCCCGCCAAAATCACCATGGCCACCAGCACCGGATTGACCAGTGGGTTGCCATGGCTGGCGCGAAAGGCCGCATCGCCGATGACATAGGCGACCAGCGTGGCGGTGAGCCACAACAGCGGCTCTTCGCTGAGGTAAGACCAGATATCGGGCAGCGTTGTCATGTGCGGTCCTTGCGCGACCCGGTGAGCCGGGCCAAGCCGACAAAGGTAAGCGCGCCCGCCGCAAGCGCCAGTGCGGTACTCAGCACAAGCGCGGCCATCATCGCGGCGCCGCTCTGGCCCAGGGCCTCGACATGGCTGATCACGCCGACCCCGGCGGGCACGAACAACAGCGACAAATGCGCCAGCAGGTCCTTGGTGGTGTCAAGCATGCGCTTGGCAAGTTTTGGCAGGCTCATGAAGCCCGCCAGCAAGAGCGCCATGCCGATCACCGGGCCAGGCACCGGTAGCGACAATGCGCGCGACGCCACCTCGCCGACAAGCTGAAAGGCAAGGAGGAGAGCAAAGTTGAGAACCATGAGCGGGCTTTCCTGTCCGGGGTGTTGCGGCACAGCATAGGGTGCGCGGGGTGGGGATGAAAAGCGCCGATCTTCGGGGCTGCGCTAAGGCCCTGTTAACCATTATGACCGCAGTCTTGGTCTATGCGATTGCTCTGCGGGATATTTCTGCCGCTTCTGGCGGCCTGCAACACGCCCGGTCATGAATTCCGCGGCGTTGATCCGGTGCGCGTGAGCATCGGCAAAAGCACCTTTGATGTGCGGGTGGATGGGACTTATGCCCAGGCGATCCGGCTCAACCCCGAATGGGCGCCCCGGTTCGAGGCGGTTGCGCCACGCGGGGCGATGGCGATGCAAAAGGTCAGCGGCTGCAAGGTGGTACGGCTTTGGGGCGATCAGGCGGTGATGCTGGCGCGGCTCGACTGCGGGGCTGGCGTGCCGCCTTTGCCGCCGACGCTCGCCTATGACTGCGAGCTTGAGCATATCCATGGCGGCTATGCCGATCTGATCTGTCTGCCGCGCCTTTAAGGCGGGTCAAGCCGCCAGGGCAGGTGTTCGTCCGCGTGATAATGCCCTGACGGGGTGATCGCGTCGGGGTGGTCTAGCAAGGCGGCATGAAAATGCATTTCATCGGGAAAGCGGTCGCTGGCATAGGCGAGTGAACTGCCGCAGGTCGCACAGAAATACCGCCGGTTGCCGGGGGAAGATTCAAAGCAGGTGGGGGCCGCGCCAATCCAGCGCCATTGCCCGTTGGGGTGCCCGACAAGTGTGACAACGGCGGCCCCCGCGCCCCGGCGGCAACTGTCGCAATAGCAATGACCGGCCCAGTTGTGTGGACCCAGCAATTCGAACGTGACCGATTTGCAGAGACAGTGGCCTTTGATCGGTGTCATGTTGTCGGCTCCTCTCGATCCGCCCCCTTGGCGGGACGCCCACCCACCCCGTCCCGCCAAGGGGGCGGGTCATGGTGATGCTGGACGCGCGATCATATCCGGAATGGGCGGTTTTGTCTGCTATGTGAAAGCCAAGCGCGGCAAAAGTCGCGTGGTTTTCGACCAGTTCTATCCGGGTCTCCGGTGTGACGTCGGTGCGCCCCAGACCTCGCGGGTTTGATCCATTCCCTTTAGCGCCGCGACACCGCCTGTCAGGGCGGGGGAGCACCCCGGCGTGCCGCCTCGATCCGCGCGCGTGCCGAGTTCGAGCGTGGCGCCCAAAGCCCGCGGTCAATTGCCTCGGCCAACCGCTCGGCCATCTCGCGCAGGGCGGGGGCGTTGTGCTCGGCGATGAAGTCCCGTGTGTCATCATCTTCCAGAAACGCCGCTTCGACCAGATCGAAATGATGGCCGCGCACCGCGCCGGTGGTGGCGGCAAAGGCAAAGAGGTAATCCACCGTCGCCGCCATCTCGAAGGCCCCTTTGTATCCGTGGCGCTTGACGCCCTCGATCCATTTCGGGTTGACCACCCGGCTTCGAACAACGCGGCCGATTTCATCCTCTAGGGTGCGGATCACCGGGCGTTCGGGGCGGGAATGGTCATTGTGATAGATCGGGCGGTCCTGCCCTTGCAGGGTGCTGACCGCCGCTGCCGCGCCGCCTTCGAACTGGTAATAATCGTCGCTATCAAGGATGTCGTGTTCGCGGTTGTCCTGATTTTGCACGATGGCTTCGGTCTGGCGCAGGCGGGTTTCAAAACCTTGCCGGTCGCGGCGCCCCTCGTCGGTGCTGCCATAGGCATAGCTGCCCCATTCCAGATAGGCCTCGGCCAGGTCGGCTTTGTCGGACCAGAGCCGTTCGTCGATCATCGCCTGAAGCCCGGCGCCATAAGCCCCGGGTTTTGCGCCATAAACCCGCGCCTGCGCGCCCTCCGACCGTGCGCGCGCAGCAGCCGGATTGAGGTCATCGGGTTCGTCGAGCCCCATGACCGCGCGCGCGGCTGAATCCACCAGCGCGATAAGCTGCGGAAAGGCATCGCGGAAAAAGCCGGAAATCCGCAGGGTGACATCGACACGCGGGCGCCCCAAGACCCCTTGGGGCAGAACTTCAAACCCGGTGACCCGCCGATTGGCGGCATCCCATTTCGGTTTCACCCCCATAAGGGCAAGCGCCTGCGCGATATCATCACCGCCAGTGCGCATATTGGCCGTGCCCCAGGCCGTCAAAAGTAGGCTGCGCAGCCAGTCGCCATGGGTCTGAAGGTGCTTTTCAATCAGCAGGTTTGCCGACTTCCACCCCAGGGCCCAGGCGGTTGGCGTCGGGACGGCGCGACTGTCGACAGAAAAGAAATTACGCCCGGTCGGAAGGACATCCAGACGTCCCCGCGTGGGCGCGCCGGATGGCGCCGGGGCGACGAACTGCCCTGAAAGGGCGGTGAGAAGGCCCGCCCCTTCCATCGGTCCACAGGCGCGCAGGGTGGGGCGGACATGGGCCTCGGCATGCGCCAGAACCGCGCGGCTTGCCGCCCCTTGCGCGGGCGTCGCGCCCTCCAGAAGCTGCGAGGCCAGTTCTTCCAGCCGCTCGACCGTGTCGCCATTGCTGCGCCATGCGCCGGGCGCGGCATCCGCCAGAACCTGTGGCTTTACCCCGGTCCAGGGCGCGGCCATGTCGCAATCGAGCGGGTCAAATCCAAGGTCAAGATCCTGCGCCAATGCGCGAATGATCGAGGCATCGCCCCCCGCCGCCTGATCGCGTGGCACCCTGAGCAGCGCCTGCAACAGATCGCGTTCCTGTCGTCCGGTCGGCGATTGGCCAAAGATATGCAAGCCGTCGCGAATTTGCGCCTCCTTCAACTCGCAAAGATAGGCGTCCAGCTTGGCCAGGTCACTATCCTCATCCGCCCCTTGCATCCCGACATCCTTGTCGAGACCAGTGGCCGAACTCAGGCTCAGGATTTCGCGGCGCAGATGCGCAATCCGGCGCGGATCAACGCCTGCGGCTTCGTAGTATTCATCGACAAGCGCCTCAAGATCGCGCAATGGCCCATAGGTCTCGGCGCGGGTCAGAGGCGGGGTCAGGTGGTCAATGATCACCGCCTGCGCGCGCCGTTTGGCCTGTGTGCCCTCGCCGGGATCGTTGACAATGAAGGGATAGACATGTGGCATCGGCCCAAGCACCGCCTCGGGCCAGCACTCTTGACCAAGGGCCACCGCCTTGCCCGGCAGCCATTCAAGATTGCCGTGTTTGCCCATATGCACGATGGCATTGGCGCGAAACTGATGGCGCAGCCAGAAATAGAACGCCAGATAGTTGTGCGGCGGCACCAGATCGGGCGAATGGTAGGTATCTGTCGGGTCAATATTATAGCCGCGCGCCGGTTGCAGGCCGACGACGACATTGCCGAATTCCAGCACCGAGAGGCTGAAATGCCCGCAGTCCAGCTCGCCGGGGGTATAGAACGGATCGGCCGCGGGCCTGCCCCAACGTGCATCAATCGCTTCGCGCAACTTCCAAGGCAATTGACCATAATCTATCTGATATTCGGCCATCGACAGGGTCACACCGCCTTGCCGCACGGCCCGGTCGGTCAACCAGTTGGTCGGCCCCGCCATCACCGCCTGCATCAGGGCATCGCTGTCCGCCGGGGCATCGGTGACCCGATACCCGGCCTCGGCCAAAAGGGAGAGCGCATGTACCGTTGCGGCAGGCGTATCAAGGCCCACGCCATTGGCAAGCCGCCCGTCCTTGTTGGGATAATTGGCAAGGATAAGCGCGACCCGGCGCTCGGGCGCAGGCGTTTGACGCAGGCGCGCCCAGTTGCGCGCGAGCTCGGCCACGAATTCCACCCGGTCGCCTTGCGCGCGATAGGTGGCGATGGGGCATTCGGTGGCCTCGTCAAAGAACGCCTCGCCCTTGAAGCTTATGGCGCGGCTCAGGACACGACCGTCAACCTCGGGCAGGGCGACGTTCATGGCGATATCGCGCCCCGACAGACCACTTAACCCCTCGGCCCAGGCCTCTTCGCTCGACCCGGCAAGTACCACCTGAAACACCGGCGCAGCATTGGCGGCGGGCATGGCGAGCGGGTTCACCGGGCTGTCATCGCCCGCATGCGGCGAGCCGACAGCGAAGGAGGTGCAATTGAGGATCACGGACGGCGGGGCCTCGGTGAAAAGATACTCAAGCGTGGCGGTCGAGACCGGATCTTTCAGGGAGGCCACGAAAATCGGTAGCGGATTGAGACCCGCCCGCAACAGTGATTTGACCAGCCGGTTGATCGGGTTAAGCCCTGCCCCCTGCACCAGGGCGCGGTAAAAGATGAGCGGCACGACAGGTTGGTCTTCGCCCCAGCTGGCGCGCGCCGCGTCAAGGCCAGCGACACCCGAGCCGGGCCAATAGACCCCCGCGCGCAAGAGCGGGCTTGCAGCGGCGGGTTTCTCGCAGTGCTCGATCATCGCCCTGGCATACCCCAGAAAATTCGCCGAATTTTCTGGGCCGCCCTCGACCAGATAGGCCCAGAGGGCATCATAATCCTCGTCAGCCACCGTCGAGAGATCGCGCAGATCGGCGTCGGGTTTGTCGTCGCCGGGCAATAGCGCCAGCGGCACGCCCGCCTCGTGACAGCGCGCGGCAAACTGTTCGGCGCCATATTTCCAATAGCCGGTGCCGCCCAGCACCCGCGCGATCACCAGTCGTGATTTTGTGGCACAGTTGTCCAGATGCAGATCGACCGACATCGGGTGTTGCAGATGGGTAAGATTGGCCAGCCGCAGGCTTGGCGCTTTGGCCATCTCGGCGCGCGCGGCGCTGAGCGCGGCAAGCTCGGTATCGGCGGCCGAGATGAACACGACATCGGCCGGGCTCTGGCCCAGATCGACCGGCTCCTTGCCGTCATCAATGGCTCCGGGGGTGGCGGCAAGAAGGTGCATCAGGCGGTTCCAGCTTGATTGAGATGGCAGATTGCGGCAATAGCAGTGCAACGGCTGCGACTGGTGTAGCCTCTGGCCGAAAGGGCAAGATCATGGAAAAGAACAAAGCGCTTGGCGCCGCGAAAAAAGGCAACAGAACCCCCCGCCACAAAGAACATAACGCGCCCGGTGGTCCGAAAAACCCCTTTGGCAATCGCCAGACCAAGGAAGAGTTGATTGCCAAGCTGAAAGAGCAGGCCGAAAAGAACAAATCTGACTAGGTTCATAGGGTCTTTTCCATGAAGACGGACGAGGGCGCGGCGTGGTATGCGCCAAACGGGCCGCGCATCACATAACCGTGGCGCGCATAGAGCTTGTGTGCGGCATGCAGGACGTTGCCGGTTTCAAGCCGCAAGACCGGCAAGCCCTCTGCGCGCGCCTCGTCTTCGATCTGGCGCAGGATCGCGTCGGCCACGCCCTTGCCGCGCGCGGCTTCATCCACGAACATGGATTTCACCTCGCCGTAGCCCTCCCTGAGGGCGAGCGCGCCGGTGCCGACAATCTTGCCGTCAATCCGTGCGGCAAAGAATCGGATGTCGTCGGCGCAAAGCGCGTCGATATCGAGGAAAAAGTTATCCTCGGGCGGGAAAAGCGATTGCATCAACCCATGGCTGGCGCGCAAGAGCGCGCTTGCCTCGGGGGCTTTCGGGCTGGTCGGCGCAACGATGATCATGCGCTTAGCGCGGTTTCGATCGCCGCACGGTCAAGCCCGGCCTGCCCGATCACCACAAGTCGGGTTTCACGCGCCCGGCTGCCGAAGGGCTGATCGAAATAGGTGTCGACGCGCGGCCCGACCGCCTGAAGCGAAAGGCGCATCGGCTTGCCGGTGACGGCGGCGAACCCCTTGAGACGCAGGATATCATGGGCGCGGATCACATCGGCCACCTGAGCCGCAAAACCGGCGGCATCGGTGATTTCGGGGCGGGTGACGACAAAGCTTTCAAAGGCCTCGTGGTCATGATCATGGTGGTGGTCATGATCGTCGTCATCGTGGTCATCCCCGTGATCGTGATGATGATGGTGAAGCTCGTGGCGGCTTTCCATATCGCTCTCCGAACCGATGCCCTGGCCCAACAGCACATCAATCGGCAAGGCACCCATGGTCGAACTGACCACCTGTACGCCGTCGCGGCTCTCGCCGCGCAGACGGGACACGAGGGCGGTCATTTCATCCGCATCCAGCAGGTCGGATTTGTTGACCACGATCATATCGGCACAGGCCATCTGATCCTCGAACAACTCTGAGAGCGGCGTTTCATGGTCAAGGTTTTCGTCCAGCTTGCGCTGTGCATCGACGGCGGCCACGTCATGCGCAAAGCGGCCCTCGCTGACGGCCTTGCCATCGACCACGGTCACCACGCCATCGACGGTGACACGGGTCGAGATTTCCGGCCAGTTGAAGGCCCGCACAAGCGGTTGCGGAAGCGCCAGACCCGAGGTTTCGATCACGATATGATCGGGCGCATTTTCGCGATCCAGCAGCTTCTGCAGGGTCGGGATGAAATCCTCGGCGACGGTGCAACAGATACAGCCATTGCTCAGTTCCATCACGTCATCCTCGGCGCAGCCCTCAATGCCACAGCCCTTGAGGATATCGCCGTCAACCCCGAGATCGCCGAACTCGTTGATGATAAGGGCGATGCGCCGACCGCCTGCATTTTCCAGCATATGGCGGATCAGCGTGGTCTTGCCGGCACCCAGAAAGCCGGTCACGACGGTGGCGGGGATTTTTGCGGACATGGTCAAAAGCTCCTTGAAAGGCTTGCGTTGGGGCGGTCAACCGGCCTAATCCCCAACCAAAGGGGATCGGCGATGATGCACCGGATTGTGGTTTGTTCTACATGTGATGGCACGGATGGCAAAAGCTTTGCTGCGGGTTTGCGCGTGGCGCTGGCCGAACGCGCCATGGCCTTCGAGGTGCAGGACCACGAGTGCATGTCAAACTGCTCGCGCCCTTTGAGTGTGGCATTCTCGGCGCCGGGCAAGGCGACATATCTTTTCGGCGATATCGACCCGGTCCGCGATCTGGCCGACACAGTGGCCTTTGCGACGCTGTATGCGGGTTCGGCCGATGGCTGGGTCGAGGATGCGCGCGCCGCCGGGCGATTGCGCCATTGCCTTGTCGGGCGTGTGCCGGCCTGAGGCGTCATTCGATTACCAGTTCGGCATGGGCCTCGATCGGGGTGCCGTGATCGGCAAGTTGGCTGTGGTCATTGGCATTCAGGGTCACGCGGATATCGTGACGGCCGGAGGGCAGCGCATCAAGTTGAAGCCACGGCCCATAGGTGCGCGCGATCTTTACGCCATTGAGGTAGATATGCGCATGGCCCTTGCCGGGCACATGCGGGCCGTTCACCGCCTCTGGGGCAAAGGTGAAATTGATGATCTCGATATGCAGGTTGCGGCTTTGCGGGCCATCGGGATGCAGGGCCAGGCTGATCTGTGGCACAAGACCGGTCACATCGGTCAGCTTGCCATGATCCGGCCCGGTGGCGCTGTGATCATGGGCGGCGTGATCATGCACCGCGCCGGGGGCCGCGTGGTCGTGCCCGGCAAGCTCGGCCCCAGTGGTGGCGGCCAGAAGAAAGCCGAAACCGACGCCGAAAAACAGCCCGATCAGCAGAAAGGCAAAGGGTTTTGGCATGGCGGCTCTCCTTTTTTAAGACCCCCGGCGATTGCCCGCCGGGGGCTTGGCGTATCAGGTCCCGGTACTTTCGCGGGCCCAGAAAAAGCCCGCCAACGTACCCAATAGCGCCCATGCCGCAAGGCCGACGCCAAGCGCGCGGGTGGCAAAGAGGGTCGCCAGTTCTGGCGGGACCGGGCCTGCAAAGGTCTCGGGATGCGGGGCGCCGATCACATGCGGCGCCAGCAACAGGGCGACCGCCGCCGCGATCAGCACCGGCGCGCGGCCAAAGGCGATCAGCGCAAGCGCAAGCGCCGTCGCACCCACCGTGCCCCACCACCAGATCTGGCGGGCGGTGATATCGGTATAGGCAACGCCGGGCACTTCGGGCGGCAAGGATATGGCAGGGGCGAAATGCAGGGCCACAAAACCCGCCACGCCCCAGATCAGCCCGCTGCGCGCCGTGATTGTCGCCCCGCGCTCTGCCGCAAGCCCCATGCAGGCGACAAGGACAAGGCCATAACCCACATAGATCAGCGCAGAGAACAACAGGCTCAGCCCGTCGCGCATCGCATCAAACCCCGGCAATTCAGGATTGGCACTTACCGCGCCGCCGCCGAAATGCACAAGCGTGCCCGCCTCATAAAGCTCGGCATGCAAAAGCACCGGCTGAATGAACACAATCTGCAACAGGGCGGCTATCAGCCCTGTGCAGAAGCCAGCGAACAACGCGCTGGTCACAATTTTGGAAAACATGGCTTAGTGGCAGGGAAAGCCGGTCGCGTGGCGCACATCATGCGCCGCGTCATGCAGGGCAGAGGCCTGGACATGGCCTGCGATCGTGACAATGCCAAGCCCGAGGACCATGGCGGCCACGAAGGGCAGAACGGTGGATTTGGCGGCGGTTTGAACCAGTGCAGTCATAGCGGTATCTCCTTTACACCTCTCACCCGAGGCGGGATTGACAAACGCAGGGCTGGTCTCCTGGCTCGCGGGTCGTCGCCTTACTGCCGCCTTCCCGGGCCTTGCGACCCAGTGGCATATGGCAGGGGCTCACCGCTTACAGTCGCGGGGGCGGCTGAAGACTAGGTGCCCTGTATGGGTCCACCATCACTTCATTCCCAATTCATCCCCCGGCGCTTTGCACCTTCAGCGGGGAACCTTGCCCAACTGGTATGAAGCCCGGCGCGAGATGCGTCAAGGTTGATTCCGACCGCTTGCCGTCTTTCCGCGGCATACTTTTCGGCGGGGTGTTGCCGGGATTTGCGCAATATCATGTGGATAACTCGCGCTCGCGCCCAATATGATGTGGTTGATCGTTGACAGGGGCCGTGTGGCTTGGTCACACTCGTGAGTTAATGGAATCACCGGCCCGATGGCCCCCAACCCCAACCCGAGGCACACGTGCAGTTCTCGAAACTCAGATTGACCGGCTTCAAGAGCTTTGTTGATCCGACCGACCTGATCATTGCCCATGGGCTGACCGGGGTGGTGGGGCCGAATGGCTGTGGCAAGTCCAACCTGCTTGAGGCGCTGCGGTGGGTGATGGGCGAAAACCGCCCTACCGCGATGCGCGGCGACGGGATGGAGGATGTGATTTTTGCCGGCGCGTCCACCCGCCCGGCGCGTAATTTCGCCGAGGTGGTGATCCAGCTTGATAACTCTGACCGGCTTGCGCCTGCGGGGTTCAACGAGTCAGATAACCTTGAGATCGTGCGCCGCATCACCCGCGATGTCGGCAGCGCCTATAAGGTGAATTCCAAGGATGTGCGGGCGCGCGATGTGCAGATGCTGTTTGCCGATGCCTCGACCGGGGCGCATTCGCCCGCCCTTGTGCGGCAAGGCCAGATCTCCGAGCTGATCAACGCCAAGCCGAAATCGCGGCGTCGCATTCTGGAAGAGGCGGCCGGCATTTCCGGCCTCTATCAGCGCCGCCACGAGGCGGAACTGAAACTGCGCGCGGCGGAAACAAACCTGACCCGCGTCGACGATGTGGTCGAACAGCTTGCGGCGCAACTGGCGCAACTGGCGCGTCAGGCGCGGCAGGCGGCGCGCTATCGCCAGATCGGCGAGGAATTGCGCCAGTCCGAGGGGCTGTTGCTTTATCGGCGCTGGAAAGAGGCCGATCTTGCCCGCGTCCGCGCCGAAGATGACCTGCGCGAGCGCACCACCGAGGCGGCGCGCGCCGAAAAAGCCGCTCGCGAGGCGGTCAAGGCCCGAGGGCTGGCCGATGATGCCCTGCCGACCCTGCGCGAGGAAGAGGCGATTGCGGCGGCTATCCTGCAACGCCTCACCGTGCAGCGCGACACCCTGACCGAGCAAGAGGCCAACGCCCGCGAGCGCATTGAGACGCTTGAGCGGCGCATCGAGCAGCTTGCCCGCGATATCGAGCGTGAAACCGGTCTCAACCGCGATGCCGGTGAAACCATCGAACGGCTTGATTGGGAGGCGCGCGAGCTTGCCAAAGGCGCCGAGGGCCACGAGGCGCGCCTTGAAGAGGTGCAGACCGCGGCGCGCGAGGCGGCGCAAATCTTGCAGGAGCGTGAAGGCGATCTGAGCCAGATGACCGAGGATATGGCCCGCCTGTCCGCCCGCCACCAATCGGCGCAGCGCCTGCTTGACGACAGCCGCAAGACCCTTGCCAAAAGCGAGGCCGAGGCCGAGCGCGCGCGTGTCGCGCAGGCCGGATCAAACGCCGCGCTTGAGAAAGCCCGCGCCGATCACGAGGCCGCGACCATTGCCGAAGCCACCGCCGTGGCCGCCGCCGAGGCCGCCGAGGCAGCCCTTGTCGCCGCCGATGAGGCCCGCGCCGAGGCGCAATCGCGCGAGGCCGAGGCCCGTGCGCAGCGGTCCGAGGCCGAAGGCGAGGTGAACGCCCTGCGCGCCGAGGTTTCGGCGCTGGCCAAGCTGGTACAGCGCGACACCGCCGAGGGCGGTCAGATCATGGACCGGCTTCAGGTGCAGCAGGGCTTTGAAAAGGCGCTCGGCGCGGCTTTGGCGGACGATCTGCGCGCCCCCGAGGTCGAGGCCGACGGGCCTTCGGGCTGGGCGGTTTTGCCGGGCTATGACGCTCCGCAAACCCTGCCTGCGGGCGTGACGGCGCTGACCAATCACGTCTCGGTGCCCGAGGTTCTGGTGCGGCGGATGGGCCAGATCGGCCTTGTTGACCCTGACGATGGCCCGCGTTTGCAGGCCCTGCTGCAACCCGGTCAGCGGCTGGTAAGCGTCGAGGGCGATCTTTGGCGGTGGGATGGCTATCGGGCCTGGGCCGAGGATGCGCCAAGTGCCGCTGCGCTGCGCCTGCAACAGCTCAACCGGCTGGAAGAGCTAAAGCAACAGCTTGAACATGCCGCCGCGCGCGCCGATGGCGCGATGCAGGCCCATGAGGCGCTGCGCGATCAGCTTTCCCGCCGCACCGAAGAGGATCGAAGTGCCCGCGATGCGCGCCGCGCCGCCGATGTTGCCGTGAACGAGGCCAACCGCGCGCTAAGCCGGGCCGAGGCCGATCGCAACCTTGCCGAATCGCGGCTTGAATCGCTTGGTCTTGCCGTGACCCGCCACGAAGAAGAGGCGATGTCGGCGCGCCGCGATCTGACCGAGGCCGAGAAGGGCCTTGCCGCGCTCGGCGATCTGGATGTGGCGCGCGCTGATCTTGAGGATATCAAGCTTACGGTTGAGGCGGCGCGCATGACCATGATGGCCAAACGCTCGGCGCAGGATGAATTGCGCCGCGACGGCGAGCGCCGCACCCGTCGCAGCCAGGAAATCACCAAGGAAATCAGCGGCTGGCGCCATCGCCTTGAAACCGCCGAAAAGCGCAGTGCAGAGTTGGCCGAGCGCAAGGCTGCCTCCGAGGCCGAACTGGCCGATGCCAGTGCCGCGCCTGAAATCCTGGCCGCCAAACGCTCGGAACTGGGCGAAGAGATCAACCGCAGCGATGCCCGTCGCGCCGCCGCCGCCGATGCGCTGTCCACGGCCGAGGGCGCCGCGCGTCAGGCCGCACTGGACGAGCGCGAGGCAGAGCGCCTGGCGTCCGAGGCCCGCGAGGCCCGCGCCCGCGCCGAGGCCCGCACCGATGCCGCGCGCGAAACCCTGTCTTTGTCCGCCGAGCGCATTCAGGACGCGCAAGACATCACCCCCGAGGCCTTGCTTGAAAGCCTTGGGGCCGATCCCGATGCGATGCCCGCCTCGGACGCGATCGAGGCCGATGTGAACCGTCTCAAGCGGCAGCGCGACGCGCTTGGCGCGGTCAACCTTCGGGCCGAGGAAGACGCGCAGGAGGTGCAGGTCGAGCATGACGAGTTGATCCGCGAAAAGACCGATCTTGAAGAGGCGATCAAGACCCTGCGCAACGGGATTTCCAGCCTCAACCGCGAGGGTCGCGAGCGGCTTTTGACCGCGTTTGAGCAGGTGAATTCCAACTTTACCCTGTTGTTCCGCCATCTCTTTGGCGGCGGCGAGGCCAATCTTGTGCTGGTCGAAAGCGACGATCCGCTTGAGGCCGGGCTTGAGATCATGTGCCAGCCGCCGGGTAAGAAGCTTTCGACGCTCAGCCTGTTGTCGGGCGGCGAACAGACTCTGACCGCGCTTGCGCTTATCTTTGCGGTGTTTCTGGCCAATCCGGCGCCGATCTGTGTGCTCGACGAGGTCGACGCGCCGCTGGACGATGCCAATGTCACCCGGTTCTGTGACCTTCTGGACGAGATGTGCCGCCGCACCGAAACGCGATTCCTGATCATCACCCACCACGCCGTCACCATGAGCCGCATGGACCGCCTGTTTGGCGTGACGATGGCCGAGCAGGGGGTAAGCCAACTGGTTTCGGTTGACCTCAAGAAGGCCGAGCAACTGGTGGCATAAGCCGCTTTATACAGATCAGGGAAACGAAAAACGCCGCCCCGAAGGACGGCGTTTCTTTGTGGAATGCTGCGGTTGGGTGATCAGAAACCCAGACCGGCATATTTGTTCTTGAACTTCGAAACGCGGCCACCGGCATCCATCAGACGCGAGCTTCCGCCCGTCCAGGCGGGGTGAACCGTCGGGTCGATATCAAGCGAAAGCGTGTCGCCTTCCTTGCCATAGGTCGAGCGCATCGGAACGATCGTGCCGTCGGTCATCTTGACGTCGATCAGGTGATAATCGGGGTGAATGTCTTTTCTCATCGGAGACGTCCTTACGCTGAAGCGCCCGAGAGGGGCTTGTAGTTGGCGTTTTCCACGATGCGGGCCGATTTGCCGCGACGCGAGCGCAGGTAATACAGCTTGGCGCGCCGCACGCGGCCACGACGCACGACGTCGATGCTGTCGATATTGGTCGAGAACAGCGGGAACATACGTTCCACGCCTTCACCAAAGGAAATTTTGCGGACGGTGAACGACCCGGCAATGCCTTTGCCGTTGTTGCGGCTGATGCAGACGCCTTCAAAGTTCTGAACACGGGTGCGGGTGCCTTCGGTCACCTTGTAACCGACGCGGATCGTGTCGCCGGCTCTGAAATCGGGAATGGTTTTCCCGAGCGAGGCGATTTGTTCCGCCTCCAACTGAGCGATAATATCCATCGCTTCTCTCCTAATTTGCTTGCGGTTATTCCGCAAAGGTGTGTTGCGTCCCGATAGCTCTTGGTCTTCTTCCGAGTCCGCAGATGCGCCCGCCAGAGATCAGGTCGTCATTATTTTATGCCGTCTGTGGTGCTCTTCCCGACATGGCCCGCAGTGGGGTGAAGAAACCCCGGCATGCCATATGCAGAATTCAAAAACGCCACATACCCCCGAGTCGGAAAACCGACCGGGAACAGGCGGTGTTTATGGGCAAAGCGGCAACGACGCAAGGCGTTTTGTTGGCGCGTCTTTGGCCGGGACTATTTGGCCCGTTGCGCCGCTTGATGAGCGTCCCACAGATCGGGGCGGCGCTCTGCGGTGATCTTTTCGGACATTTCGCGCCGCCATTTGGCCACCTTTGCGTGATCGCCGGAGGTGAGGATTGCCGGGATCTCGCGACCCATCCATTCGGCGGGGCGGGTATATTGCGGATGCTCCAAAAGACCGTTTGAATGGCTTTCCTCAAGCGCGCTTTCGGCATTGCCCAAAACGCCGGGCAAAAGGCGCACGGTGGCGTCAATCAGCGCCTGCGCGGCAATCTCGCCGCCGGTCATGACAAAATCGCCAAGCGAGACCTCTTGAATGCCGTAATGTTCGATCACGCGCTCGTCCAGCCCCTCGAAGCGGCCACAGATCAAGGTCGCGCCGGGCGCCTTTGAAAGACCTTGCACCATCGCCTGATCAAGCCGCTTGCCGCGCGGGCTCAGATAGATCAGCGGCCAGCCGGAGGGTGTGCCGGTCTGGGCCTGCTCTATCGCGCGGCCCATCACGTCGGCGCGCAGCACCATGCCCGCGCCGCCGCCCGCTGGCGTGTCATCGACGTTGCGGTGTTTGCCCTCGCCAAACTGGCGCAGGTCGATGGTTTCCAGGGCCCAGAGCCCGTCTTGCAGGGCGCGCCCGGTCAGGCTCTCACCCAAGATTCCGGGAAAGGCCTGTGGCAGCAGGGTGATCACCTTGGCGGTCCAGGCGCCCGCGAGGCGGGGCGTGGGCGTGATCAGCTCGCGGGGCTGGGCGGTGGCGCTGATGGATTTGCGACCATGGGATCTGGGCGTGTTTGTCATAGGTCTGGGCCTTAACCTCCGGCTTGGTAGGTCGCTAAGAAAAATCGGCGAATTTTCTTATGCGGGCGTCAAAAAAGACCATCCGGCGGATCGGCGATGATCCGACCGGCGGCCAGATCGACCGTTGGCACCGCTTGCAGGGTAAAGGGCAACAAGACCGTGGCGCTTGTCCCCGGTGCCTGGACCTCAAGAATATCCGAGGCGCCGTGGTTGAGCACGGTCTTGACCTGACCCAAATGCGCGCCGCCGGTGTCATAGACCTCAAGCCCGATCAGGTCGGCGTGGTAATATTCATCGTCGGGCAGATGCGGAAGCTGATCGCGCTCGGCATAAAGCCGGGTGCCGCGCAGCGCATCGGCGGCCTCTTTGCTGTTTACCCCGGTCAGGCGCGCGCTGAACCCGTTCTTGAGCTGGCCGGTCAGGGTGATCTCAAACGATCTCTGGCCGTCTTCGGACGTCAGCGGGCTGTAGTCGGCGATATCCTCGGGGGTGGCGGTAAAGCTTTTCAGGCGCACCTCGCCCTGGACACCAAAGGCGCCGCCAAGGGCGCCGACACAGATGCGGTTTTCGTCACTCATTGGCGGATCTCCCGGCAAAGCCCATCCTGCGTGATGCCCTCAGCGGCTGCGCAGCGTTGGTTGTGCTGATAGCGTTCAAATACGATTCCGGCCACAAAAACCAAACCCATAAGGACAAGTGTGCGGATCGGACGGAAAATCATCTAGCGGGTCTCGATAATCAGGTCGCTCTGGCGGGCTTCCCAGCCGACAAGCTCAAGCTCTGGTGTGTCATTGTCGGTTTCGGGCCAGCCGACGCAGAGATAGGCCACCAACGACCACTCCTCGGGCACGGCCAGATCGCGCCCAAGCTGTGCGGGATCAAGGATCGACACCCAGCCCACGCCAAGCCCGCGCGCGCGGGCCGCAAGCCAGAAATGGGTGATTGCGCCGACCACGGAATAGCGCCGGGTTTCGGGCATCGTGCCCGCCCCAAGGCCCGCGCCTTTGGCGGTGCTGTCGTCGCAATAAACGGCAAGCTGTACCGGGGCCTCTTGCATCCCCGAGAGTTTCAAGCCGCTGTAAAGGCTGGCTTTCTCGCCGCTATAGCCGTCAAGTGCGCGTTGATTGGCCGCTCTGAAATTGGCAAGGACGGCGGCGCGCGCAGTGTAGCTTGCCAGCCGGATCACGCGCCATGGCTCGGACAGGCCGACCGAGGGGGCAAGCTGAAAGGTGGCGAGGCACTCTTGCAAGAGGGCCTCGTCCACCGGATCACGTCGGAAGCGGCGCACATCGCGCCGCCACCGCATGAGATCAAGCAGGTCATTCTGGAAGTCTTGGGAAAAGCCTGACATTCCAGCGATTTACCTGTCTTACTCTTCTGCGCCAGCCTCTGCGGCCGGCTCTTCTGCGGGGGCAGCAGCAGCTTCAGCGGCGGCGGCCGCCTTGGCGGCTTTCTCTTCCGCGCGATCCTGGGCCTTCTTGCCGGGCGTGCCTTTTTTCAGGTTGGCACGCTCGGTTTTCGGCACAACGCCGGCAGCTTCAAGCATGCGGCTGATGCGATCGGTGGGCTGGGCGCCCTTGGAAATCCAGTGCTGAACGCGCTCGACGTCCATTTTGACGCGCTCTTCGCTGTCTTTGGGCAGAAGCGGGTTATAGGTGCCCAGTTTCTCGATGAAACGGCCATCGCGCGGCATGCGGCTGTCGGCCGCTACGATGCGATAGAAGGGGCGCTTTTTGCTGCCGCCACGGGCAAGACGAATTTTCATAGCCATTTGATGTTCTCCTTTGAATGGCGTGGATCAGGGGGCGTTTGTGCCACCTTAGGATTGGTGTTGTTGATGGTGTCGGATCACTTCAGCGATGATGAAGTTGAGAAACTTTTTGGCAAACTCAGGGTCGAGGTCGGCCTGATGCGCCAGGTCTTCAAGCCGCGCGATCTGGGCCGCTTCGCGGGCAAGATCGGACGGGGGAAGGTCGTGTTCGGCCTTGAGACGGCCAACCGCCTGAGTGTGCTTGAAGCGCTCGCCAAGGGTATAGACAAGGATCGCGTCAAGCCGGTCAATCGACTCGCGGTGCTCTTTCAAAAGCGCGGCGGCGCGGGTGCTTTGATCAGTCAAGGGGCATCCCTTTCGGTTTGAAAAGCGGGTCGCAGTAATGGTTGATCTCAAGCTCGATCCCGTCGGCGATCTGGCCGGATTTGAGGCGCTCGGGCGAGGGGTGGCGATAGACGGCATCGTTGCCGTCAATGGTCGCCGCATCCTTGTCTTTGATGGCGCCAAGGCGTTCGGCAAGGCGGATGCTGTCAAGGTTCTTGGGGTCGATATAACTGACCGCGCCGTCCCAGCCCTGTTGAGTATAGAAATAGCGACGCGCGGCATGGGTGGCCTCAAGCGCATAGCCATGACCGGCCTTGTCGGGCCAGATGATCCAGGCGATCTCGCGTTCAGGCCAGGCGGCGGGAAACCAGCCGCCGGCCATGCCAAGGGTGGTCTCACTGATCTTGTCGTGGATCATCCACATGCCAAACCCGCGGACCTGCCAGTGGCCGATCTCGGCGGCATAAAGCATCCAGGCCTCGTATTTGTTGAGCGGCCCGCCCATGAAGCGCGAGCGATAGGAGCTGAACGTGACCTTGAAGTCGGGATAATCCTCGGGGGTGGGCCCGCGCAGCACAAGGCGGCGCGTTTCGATGGTGGGGATGCTGGTCAGGCTCATGCGTAGGCCTCGACCGAGCCGTCATCATCTGCGTCGTCCTCAAACAGGTCGCCCGGCCCGGGGTGGCGATACAAGAGATCGTGGCCCATGTGGACGTTTTCATATTCGCGCTCGAACCACGCGCCAAGCCGTTCGGCAAGCGCGACCGAGCGGGTATTGCCCGGCACGATATTCGAAGTGAGCGTGGTAAAGCCAAGATCCTGATAGGCATAACGGCGCGCACGCGCGGCCGCCTCTTGGGCGATGCCTTTGCCCTCGAACCCGTCAAACACCACCCAGCCAAGCTCTGGCTCGGGCCAGCCTTCGGGGTTCCAGATGCCGGAAATGCCAGCGGTTTCGCCACTGTCTTTCATCTCGATGCTGAAATAGCCGTAGCCGTGGATATGCCAATGCCCGACGTTCAGCGCAAACCAGCGCCAGGCCTCGCCGCGATTGGGCGCGGCGCCAAAGCCGCTCGCGCGGTTTTGGTCGAGCAGGAACGCAATCATCGGCTCGATATCGCGCGGCTCGGGGCCACGCAAGATAAGGCGTTCGGTTTCGAGAATGGGGGCTTGGGTCAGGCTCATTGCTGTGCCCTCCTCAAGCGCCATGCCGTTGGCCGCGTCGGAATTGAGTATTTTTGGAAAGATGAAAGCATGAATTATTTCTTTTTCCCAAAGCCGGACAGGCCGGGGGGCAGACCCATGCCACCACCGCCCATGCCGCCGAGGCCGCCCAAACCACCGGGCAGCTTGCCACCCATGGCGCGGGCCGCCTCTTCCATCGCCTTGGGGTCGTTCATGTCGGGCATGCCGCCGCCCGCACCCTTGCCGCCAAACATGCCTTTCATGGCCTGTTTGAGCATGCCACCCTTGCCCATCTTCTTCATCATATCCGCCATCTGGCGATGCATCTTGAGAAGCTTGTTCAGCTCGGACACCTCAAGCCCGGCCCCCGCCGCAATCCGTTTTTTGCGGCTGGCCTGAAGCAGGGCGGGATTGGCGCGCTCTTTCCTGGTCATGGATTGCACAAGGGCGATCTGACGGCTGATGATCTTGTCGTCAAACCCTGAATCCTGCACCTGTTTGGCCATTTTGCCCATGCCGGGCATCATCCCCATCACGCCTTCCATGCCGCCCATTTTCTGCATCTGTTCAAGCTGCATCTTGAGGTCGTTCATGTTGAACTGACCCTTCTGAAAGCGCTTCATCATCCGCTCGGCCTGTTCGGCCTCGATGGTGGCCTGGGCCTTTTCCACAAGGCTTACGATGTCGCCCATGCCAAGGATGCGCCCGGCGATGCGCTCTGGCTCAAACGTCTCAAGCGCGTCAAGCTTTTCGCCGAGGCCGACAAAGCGGATCGGCTTGCCGGTCACGGCGCGCATTGAGAGCGCCGCACCGCCGCGCCCGTCGCCATCCATCCGGGTCAGGATCACGCCGGTCACGCCGATCTTGTCGTCAAATTCCGTCGCCACGTTGACCGCGTCCTGACCGGTGAGACCATCGACCACCAGCAGGGTTTCGCGTGGCTTGGCCACGTCGCGCACGGCGGCGGCCTGGGCAATCAGGTCGGTGTCGATATGCAACCGGCCGGCGGTGTCGAGGATATAGACGTCATAGCCGCCCATCGCGGCCTGGGTCTTGGCGCGTTTGGCGATCGTCACCGGGTCTTCGCCCTTAACGATCGGCAGGGTATCGACCCCGATCTGGGTGCCGAGAATTTGCAGCTGTTCCATCGCCGCCGGGCGGTTCACGTCAAGCGAGGCCATCAGCACGCGCTTGCCCTCGCGCTCTTTCAGGCGCTTGGCAAGCTTGGCGGTGGTGGTGGTTTTCCCCGAGCCCTGCAAGCCGACCATCAGGATCGGGGCAGGCGGGTTGTCGATGCGCAGCGCGCCGGGATCATCCGATCCGCGCAGCGTGTCGATCAGAGCGTCATGCACGATCTTGACGACCTGCTGGCCGGGGGTGATGGATTTGGTCACCGCCTGGCCGGTGGCCTTTTCCTGAATCGCCTTGACGAAATCGCGCGCCACGGGCAGCGATACATCGGCCTCAAGCAGGGCGACACGCACCTCACGCAGGGCGGTTTTGACATCCTCTTCGGACAAGGCCCCTTGTTTTGTCAGCCGGTCAAAGACACCGGAGAGGCGTTCGGACAGATTTTCAAACATCTCAAGCGCTCCTTTGAGCCGTTGATCATTAGCCCCAAAATAGGCAGGGACGGTGCAAATGCCAATCTCCCCCGTGGGCGCAACGCGCTGACGGGGGGCGATCCCTGCACAATGGCAAAGGGACCGGAAGCGTTGAACTTCCGGAGGTTGGGGGGCGTTTACGCGCGCACGCCACATGAGTCAAGCCTTGGCGCCGCCGCGCCACGCCTTAGCGGGGCGGCAAAAGAAAGCCCTCAAGAATCCGATATATCTGGTCCGCCTCGAATGTATCGTGTGGATCAAGAGCCTGTGCGCTGCTGGCCCCTGAGGCAAGCATCAGGATCAAAAGGGCCTGCGCGAGTATGGACAATGGATTTGGCATATGCAGTGTCCGATCAACGATCTGTCCATTTTATCCCTCAAAGGCGATGGCGCATTGCGTCAGATCAATCGGCCGGATTTCGTTTTGCCGTTGCAGGATGGGGGTGTGCGCTTTACCAAGATATGAACCCCCGATCGTTTTTCCGGGGAGTGATGTGAATTAACGCACAGAGAGAACAATGGAACATTGGGATGAAGTGCGCACCGCCTATAACGTCGCGCGCATAGGTACGGTCAGCGGCGCCGCGGACGTATTAGGCGTGCATCATGCCACGGTGATCCGCCATATTGACGCGCTGGAGGAACGGCTTGGCGTCAAGCTTTTTCAGCGCCACGCGCGCGGCTACACGCCGACCGAAGCGGGCAGCGATCTGTTGCGTGTGGCGCAGGCCACCGCTGATCAGTTCAGCCAGCTGGCCGGGCGGATCAAAGGGCGCGGCAACGAGGTGTCCGGCGAATTGGTGGTTACCTCCATCGGCGGGCTAAGTCATCTTCTGGTGCCGGTGCTGGCGGATTTTCAGGAGGATTTTCCGGGGCTGACCGTGCGCTATCTGACCGGGGACCGCCTGTTCCGGCTGGAATATGGCGAGGCGCATGTGGCGGTGCGCGCGGGCTCTGTTCCCGATCAGCCCGACAATGTAGTGCAACCGTTCTTTCGTCAGGAATTCACGCTTTATGCCAGCGAAAGCTATATGGCGCGCCATGGCCTGCCCAAGACTGAGGGCGATTTTGCCAGCCACCGCTTTATCGGCGTCGATGATCCCAAAACCCGCGCGCCCTTTGCCCGCTGGATGCAAGACAACGTCCCCGCCGACAACATCATCTTTCGCAGCGGTGACGTGCATGCGCAGCGCCGCGCGATCCAAAGCGGGGCGGGTATCGGCTTTACCTCGGTGCTTCAGGCCGCCGAGGTCGAGGGGCTGGTGCAGGTGATGCCGCCCAAACTCGAATGGGTCGCACCGCTGTGGTTGGTGACACATATGGATCTGCACCGCACCACCAAGGTTCAGGCGTTTCTGGCCTTTCTCAAGGATCGCTCCAAAGCGTGGCAATCCGAATGAACGAGGCGGCGCGCGGGCATCTTGCGATGCTGGCGTTTTCGGCGCTTGTGGCGGGGTCGTTTGCGCTTGGGTCAATGGCGGCGGGTCATATTGCGCCGGCCGCTCTGAATGCGCCGCGTTTTGTGATTGCGGCGATGATCGTGGGGGCCGGCGCGGCCCTGACCACCGGCATCCCGCGCACGACATGGCGTGCGCCCTGGCGGTATCTGCTTCTGGGCGGGGCGATGGGGCTTTATTTCGTGCTGATGTTCGAGGGGCTGAAAACCGCGCCGCCGGTCTCTGCGGCGGCGGTGTTTACCCTGACGCCGGTGATGGCGGGGCTGGCGGGCTATGTCATGCTGCGCCAGATCACCACGCCGCGCATGGCGCTTGCGCTTGGCATCGGCGCATTTGGCGCGCTTTGGGTGATCTTTCGCGCCGACCTTGGCGCCTTGCTGGCGTTTGAGGTCGGGCGCGGCGAGGTCATTTATTTCTGGGGCTGCGCGGCGCATGCGATCTATACGCCGCTGGTGCGTCTGCTCAATCGCGGCGAGCGCCCGGTGGTGTTTTCCTTTGGCACGATGCTGGCGGCGGCGGGTCTGATCACTCTGGCGGGCTGGTCCGATATTGCGGCAACGGATTGGGGCGCTTTGCCGGGCATCGTGTGGGTCACGCTGATCTATACGGCGGTGTTTGCCACCGCGCTGACCTTTGTGTTGCTGCAATATGCCAGCCTGCACCTGCCAAGCGCCAAGGTGATGGCCTATACCTATCTCACGCCAAGCTGGGTGATCTGCTGGCAGGTGGCGCTTGGCCATCCGGTGCCGGGCGGTCTTGTGCTTGCGGGGGTCGGATTGACCGTTGTGGCGCTTTTCCTGTTGCTCAAGGACGAAGCTGCCGCCCTCAGATAAATCCGGCGTCTCTCAGGTCCAGCCGCAGTTGGCGCAATTCAGGCGGCAGCGCGCTTTCACGCTCATTCGGGGCGGGGGCCGTTTTCAACTGCGCGAGTGCGGCGGTGGTCCAGAGGTCGGCCTTGGCAAAGCTGGTGATCTGGCGCGCGATGGCGTCGAACACCGGCTGGCGCGTGCGCCGCTGGATAAGGCCGACGCGGGCGCCGAGCGGCATCACGAAAGGCGCCATGTGAAAGGCCGAGCCATCCGGGCCGACAATCTCATGCGCGGCCATGTAGCGTTGGCATTGCACCGCGATCGTGTGGCGTTCGGGGTGAAAGACCGTAAACCCTGCCGCCGACAGCCAGCGTTCGATCTGTTGCTCATGGGGCACCTGCTGGGCAGGATTTTTGAGCCGACGGCGCGAGATATAGAGCTTTTCCGGCCCCTCGGGCGCAATCGCGGCGCAAAGATGTCGCCGCACATAGGCGCGAAACTCTGGCGTGCCAGGCGTCCAGTGCATGTGCCCCATGCCCTGGCTGGGGATCACCAATTCGTCGACCTGCACCGGCTCTGTCGCAAGATGCACGGGCAGGCCCTGTCCGAGGATGTCGAGAAGCGGGCCAAGGCGGCGCCGGATCACCGCCGCGATGTCGCGGCCATGCATCGGGGTGATGATGATCCCGTCAAACTGCCCTCCGGCATGATCAAGCGCCCAAAGGCGGCTTATGCATTCCAGAAGGAAATGACCGAAATGATGCCGTCCGACCCCGGCATATAGCCAGCGACCGGGCAGGCGCGCGACTGGCCCGCAGGGTGCGTCAGGATCGGGCGTGAATCGGCCGCCCGACAACAGGGTGCGTGCCTGCGCCACCGGCTTACCCTCTGATGTCACGACACCGCAGGCATGCCTTATGTCCGCCGCCATCGGCACGACAATCGCGCCGCTGACCCTGTCGATCCGGGCCTCGGGAAGATGCTTGGCGTCAGGTATCATCGGGCAACTCTGTGCGCAGGAACCTTTCAAAAGCGTCAAGATGGATCGCCTCGAACTGGCCAAACCCCTGCATCCAGATGCTGGCATCACGAAGCGCGTCCGGTTCCAGCTTGCACCACTTTACCCGCCCGCGCCGTTCCTGGCTTATAAGGCCTGCGCGGCTCAGGATGTTGAGGTGCTTGGAAATCGCCGCAAGGCTCATCTCGAAGGGTTGGGCGACATCGGTCACGGCCATGTCATCCTCAAGCAGCATCGACAGGATCGCGCGGCGGGTCGGGTCGCCAAGGGCCGCAAAAACGGTATCAAGTGCTTGGGATTTGCTCATGATCTTGTTAAGCCTAACCGAATGCACGGCGTCAACGCCTATGCGGGGCCCGTGCATCGGTCGGGCGGGCGGAGTGTGTCTTTTCCGGCTCATTTGGCCGCAAATACCGGTTGATCTGTGACAAAGCCAAGCACCAGGCGCCGGTCTAGGCTCGCGACGCAACAACAGGAAACGCGAAAGGAAATATAATGTTTTCAACAATCATGGTTCCCGTCGATCTGGTTCACAAGGATACGCTGGCCAAGGCACTGGACGCTGCGGGCGATATGGCCAAGCGGTACGGCGCAACGATCAAGGTGGTAAGCGTGGGCGGGGAAATGCCAAGCGAGCTTGGCCATAATGCGGATGAGTTTACCGAAACCGTGACCGGTTTTGCCCAGGGCCTGCGCGACAAATACGGGGTCGAGGTCGAGGCCGAGACGATCATTAGCCACGACCCCGAGGTTGAAACCACCTCTGCGCTGATGAAGGCGATCGACCGCACCGGCGCCGACCTTGTGATCATGGCAAGCCATGTGCCGGGTGTCCTCGAACATATCTTCAGTTCGCACGGCGGCTATATCGCACAGCATGCCAAGGTTTCTGTCTTTATCGTTCGCTGAAGACCTCTGCGCGCCGGGCCGGTTCAGGTGACCCTCCGGGTCGGCGCGCCAAAGCTCTGGCAAAGCTCAACCACTTGGTTGAATATGGCCAAAGCGCGCGAAAGCCACGAAAGAGGGCCTGCGGCGGAATCGCACGCGCCTTTCATCTTTCTAAAAATACTCAAGAAAACAAAACTTTACACCGTTTTTCTGCGCTGCCGCCTGGCGCTTGACTTGAGGGCTGGTGCCGCATAGCAAAGGCGCAACCGACTTGAGGGGCAATGGCGTGACAGATCCCGATCAGGCAGAGCGACTTGCGCAGCTTGAGGCGAGGATCAACCGGCTCAAGGCCAAGGACGCGCCAAAGCCTCATCAGGAGGAACATTATTCTCAGGCAAATCTCGCCTGGCGGATGGTGATCGAACTTGTTGCCGGTCTGCTGATCGGTTTTGGCATAGGGTACGGGCTTGATGTCCTGTTCGGGACGCTCCCGGTTTTCCTTGTGCTGTTTACCCTGCTGGGGCTGGCGGCCGGCATCAAGACGATGATGCGAAGCGCGGCCGAGTTGCAGCAAAAGAACACGGCCGACACGGCCAACGGCAATGCGCCCGAAAAGGGTGCGGATGAGAGGGCAAAAAATGGCGACTGAAACGCATGGTGCCGATCAAGGCGGTCTGGTTTTTCACCCGATGGATCAGTTCATCGTCAAACCCCTGTTCGGCGACGGGCCGGTTGGCCTTTTCACCCTGACCAATGTGACCTTGTGGATGGCGCTGACCGTTCTGGCGATTTTTGCGTTGCTGGTTATGGGTACCTCCGGGCGTGCCACAATCCCGAGCCGGGTACAGTCGGTTGCCGAGCTCATCTATGATTTCATCCGCAAGATGGTCGAAGATGTCGCCGGCAAGGATGCACTGGTGTTCTTTCCGTACATCATGACGCTGTTCCTGTTCATTCTCTTTGCCAATTTCCTCGGCCTTCTGCCGATGGCCTTTACGACCACAAGCCATATCGCGGTGACGGCTGTGATGGCGGTGATGGTGTTCCTCACCGTGACCATCGTGGGCTTCGTCAAGCACGGCTTTGGCTTTCTCGGCCTCTTCTGGGTAAGCTCGGCACCTTTGGCGCTGCGCCCGGTGTTGGCGTTGATCGAGGTGATTTCCTATTTCGTGCGCCCGGTCAGCCACTCCATTCGTCTTGCAGGCAATATGATGGCCGGTCACGCCGTGGTGAAAGTCTTCGCGGCCTTCGCGCCGATGATCCTGATTTCGACCGGTATCGGCCTTGCGGTCACGCCGTTGTCGATCCTTGCGATCTCGACGATCTATGCGCTTGAGGTGCTGGTGGCCTTCATTCAGGCCTATGTCTTTACAATCCTGACCTGTGTCTACCTCAAGGATGCGCTGCATCCGAGCCATTAGGCGGCGTGGGTTTCACCCACCCTACGAACAACCTGACGACGGCGGGCTCGCCTGCCTCACGACCGACTGATCAATGCCAATTCCAACTTAAGGAGAAATCACATGGAAGGCGATATCGTACAAATGGGTGCCTACATCGGCGCAGGCCTCGCATGCACAGGCATGGGTGGTGCAGCTCTTGGTGTGGGTCACGTGGCCGGCAACTTTCTCTCGGGCGCTCTGCGTAACCCTTCGGCCGCTGCTGGCCAGACCGCGACGCTGTTCATCGGTATCGCATTTGCCGAAGCTCTGGGGATCTTCTCGTTCCTCGTCGCGCTTCTGCTGATGTTCGCTGTCTAAGACTCTCGGGTAGCTGATCCTTTCGACCGGGGGGCGGCGCATTGTCGCCGCCGCCCGGTGCACGGAACTTTCCCTTAGGAGAACGACATGGCAAGCGAAACGCACAACGCCGCTGACGCCGCCGCATCCGCGCCGGGGTTGCCGCAGCTGAATTTCGATCACTTCGGCAACCAGATTTTCTGGCTTCTGGTCACGCTCGTCGTGATCTATTTTGTCTTGTCGCGCATTGCGCTGCCGCGGATTGCGGCCGTGCTGGCAGAGCGTCAAGGTACCATCACCAATGACCTTGCTGCCGCCGAAGACCTCAAGGCCAAAGCGGTCGAGGCCGAAGACGCCTATAACAAGGCACTGGCCGATGCCCGTGGCGAGGCACAGACCATCGTCAATCAAGCCAAGGCCGAGATCAAAGCCGATCTCGACGCGGCCATCGCCAAGGCCGACGCAGAAATTGCGGCGAAGACGGCCGAGGGCGAAAAGAAAATCGCTGAAATCCGCGCCAACGCTCTGGAAAGCGTCAAAGAGGTTGCCAACGACACCACCGGTGAAATCGTTGCTGCTCTTGGGGGCAAGGCCGACAAGCGCACCGTAACTGCGGCTGTGACCGCCCGGATGAAAGGGTAATCGCATGCGGAAAATTCTAGCCACCCTGGCCGCCGCCACACTCGCCAGCCCTGCGCTGGCGGCATCGGGGCCGTTTGTTTCGCTGGCCAATACCAACTTTGTCGTTCTGATCTCGTTCCTGATCTTTGTCGGCGCGCTTGTGTACCTCAAGGTGCCGGGCTTGCTTGGCAAAAAACTTGATGAACGCGCCGAGGGTATCCAGGCCGAGCTTGATGAGGCTCGTTCGCTGCGTGAAGAGGCCCAGACCCTTCTGGCCAGCTATGAGCGCAAGCAGAAAGAAGTTCAGGATCAGGCCGACCGTATTGTCGCCCATGCCAAGGAAGAAGCGGCTGTGGCCGCCGAAGACGCCAAGGCCGACCTTAAAGAGTCGATCGCGCGCCGTCTTCAGTCGGCCGAAGATCAGATCGGCTCTGCCGAGGCCCGCGCCGTCCGCGAGGTGCGTGATCAGGCGGTCGCCATCGCCATCGCGGCGGCCAAGGATGTCATCGCCAAGCAGATGTCTGCCGCTGAGGGCAACAAACTGATCGAAGACTCGATTTCCGAGGTCGACGCCAAGCTGCATTAAGCGCGGCACGATGCGAGTATCAAAGCCCGGACCGGCAACGGCCCGGGCTTTTGCGTTTCAATGGCAAGGGCTCGGGTTTTGTGATCACAAGTGGGGTCGCGCGGGCACAGGTGCCTGTCGTGCTCTGCCGATGCCTCGGCGTGAAAAGGGCCGGGTTGAGTCGGGTCGTTGATACATTGAGCGGCATTATGTGATCACACGATAATTTACGTGATCACAAAGTGTCGAAATTTGCGACCATTGGCCCCATTCCGCTATTTTCTGGCTGGCAACAGGTGACATCGGCGCTAAAACATTTCACAAAGGCACAGCCCGCGCCGACGCTTGCGCCGCGCCGCCCGTACGCATGAAGGAGATCATCCATGGCTGACACCAAACCGGTTGAACGCCCGCTTTCCCCGCATCTGCAAGTTTACCGCCCACAGCTTACCTCGGTCACGTCGATCCTGACCCGGATCACCGGCAATGGTCTTATCGTGGCGGTGCTGTTGATGGTGTGGTGGCTTTTGGCGGCCTCGACGTCCGATGCATACTTCGCGGTTGCGGATGCGGTTGTCACCTCGTGGTTCGGCGATCTGATCTTCACGCTCTCGCTCTGGGCGATCTGGTATCACTATCTCGCCGGTCTGCGGCATCTCTATTTCGATGCGGGCAAGGGCATGGATATCCCCACGGCGGAAAAGCTCGGCTGGGGTCTGATCGTCGGGTCGGTTGTTCTGACCCTTATCACCCTGTTGTTGGTCTGAGGAGGCTGCCATGCGTTATCTGACCGCCCGTAAACGTGCCGAAGGCAAAGGGGCCTCGGGAACCGGAACCGAACATTTCTGGCATATGAAGGTTAGCGGTGTGGGCCTTGCCCTGATTGTTCCTATATATCTTTTTGTATTTGGTCGTGCTCTTGGCGGAAGCCGCCAAGAGGTGATTGACACATTCGCCCATCCGTTCGTGGCCATTCTGACCGGGCTTGTCCTGTTCGTCGGCCTGCGTCATTTCCAGAATGGCGCGCAGACGATGATTGAAGATTATAGCAAGGGCACCACGCGACGGGCCCTGATCATTGCCGTAACCGCACTATGTTACGGGCTGACCGCAACCGGGCTTTTCGCCCTTGCCAAGATCGCGCTTTGAGGAATTGACCATGGCCGCTTACGAATACGAGACACATGATTATGACGTCGTTGTCGTGGGGGCCGGGGGCGCCGGCCTGCGCGCGACCCTCGGGATGGCCGAACAGGGCCTGCGCACCGCCTGTGTGACCAAGGTGTTCCCGACCCGCAGCCACACCGTGGCCGCACAGGGCGGCATCGCCGCGAGCCTTGGCAACATGGGCCCCGACAGTTGGCAGTGGCATATGTATGACACGGTCAAGGGCTCTGACTGGCTGGGGGATACCGACGCGATGGAATATCTCGCCCGCGAAGCGCCCAAGGCGGTTTACGAGCTTGAACATTACGGCGTGCCGTTCTCACGCACCGAACAGGGCAAGATCTATCAGCGCCCGTTTGGCGGCCACACCACCGAATTCGGCGAAGGCCCGCCGGTGCAGCGCACCTGCGCCGCCGCCGACCGTACTGGCCATGCCATTCTGCACACGCTTTATGGCCAGAGCCTCAAGAACAACGCGGAATTCTATATCGAGTATTTCGCGATTGATCTGATCATGTCCGAGGATGGCGCCTGTACTGGCGTTGTCTGCTGGAAGCTGGACGATGGCACGATCCATGTGTTCAACGCCAAGACCGTCGTGCTTGCGACCGGCGGCTATGGCCGCGCCTACTTTAGCGCCACTTCGGCGCATACCTGTACCGGTGACGGTGGCGGTATGGTGGCGCGGGCGGGCCTTCCGCTTCAGGATATGGAATTCGTGCAATTCCACCCGACCGGCATTTTCGGTGCCGGCTGCCTTATCACCGAGGGCGCGCGCGGCGAGGGCGGTTATCTTACCAACTCCGAGGGCGAGCGTTTCATGGAACGTTATGCGCCCAACTATAAAGACCTCGCGCCGCGCGACTATGTCAGCCGTTGCATGACCATGGAAATCCGCGAAGGCCGGGGGGTCGGCGCCGATGGCGATCATATCCACCTCAACCTGAGCCACCTTCCGCCCGAGGCGCTCAAGCTGCGCCTGCCGGGGATTTCGGAAAGCGCGCGCATCTTTGCCGGGGTTGACGTCACCAAGGAACCGATCCCGGTTTTGCCGACGGTGCATTACAACATGGGCGGCATTCCGACCAATTATTGGGGTGAGGTTCTGAACCCCACCAAGGAAGACTCGACCGCCATCGTGCCCGGCCTGATGGCAGTGGGCGAGGCGGGCTGTGCCTCGGTGCATGGCGCCAACCGGCTTGGCTCCAATAGCCTGATCGACCTTGTGGTCTTTGGTCGTGCCGCCGCCATTCGAGCCGGCAAGGTTGTTGATCCTGACTCTGCAGTGCCCGCAACCAATACTGCGCAGGTCGACAAGGCGCTTGATCGCTTTGACACCCTGCGCCATGCCAAGGGCAACGTGCCAACCGCCGATCTGCGCCTTGAGATGCAGAAAACCATGCAGGCCGATGCCGCCGTATTTCGCACCTCGAAAACCCTGGCCGAGGGTGTTGAAAAGATGCAGGCCGTGGCCGCCAAGATGGGTGATATTCAGGTCACCGACCGCAGCCTCGTGTGGAACAGCGACCTGATGGAAACGCTTGAGTTGACCAACCTCATGCCCAACGCGCTTGCCACGATCAACGGCGCTGAGGCCCGCCAGGAAAGCCGTGGCGCCCACGCGCATGAAGATTTCAGCACGCGGGATGACAAGAAATGGCGGGTCCACACCATCGCGCATGTCGATGGGGCAAAGGTTGACCTCAGCTATCGCCCGATTGTCACCGATCCCCTCACCACCGAGGCCGAGGGCGGTATCTCTCTCAAGACCATCGCGCCGAAAGAACGGACATTCTGATGCCAAAACCGCATCAAGAGCGGGGGTCGGCGACGCCGGGCACCGATGAGTGGCTCCGCGCAAGCGGGCCACATTATCTTGATGTGATTGAACGGCTGCAACGCTTGCTTGATCCGGACTGGTATCTTGAAATCGGCACCGGGCGTGGCAATTCCCTGGCGCGCGGCACCGGCAAGGCGATCTGTGTCGATCCTGACTTCCGCGTGAAACAGGATGTCATCGGGCACCGCGCCGAGCTGCATTTTTATCGCCAAACCAGTGATGATTTCTTTGCCAGCGGCGCGGTCAAGAGGCTGACCGACCGGATTGATCTGACCTTTATCGACGGGATGCACCTGTTTGAGAATGTCCTGCGCGATTTTATCAACACCGAAAAGCTCTGTCACCGCGACAGCGTTGTGTTGCTGCATGATCTGGTGCCGTTCTCGGCCCCTGCCGCCACGCGTGAGTGGGATCCGGAGGTAACCAAAGGCTGGTCCGGGGATGTCTGGAAAATGACCCCGATCCTGCGAAAGTATCGGCCTGATCTCGATTTCACCGTGCTGGCCCCCCGCCCAAGCGGCTTGGGGTTGGTGTCGGGGCTTGACCCTGAGAACCGCGTCCTTGACGAGGCGTTTGACGAGATCGTTGCCGCCTACCGTGACCTGACAATCGAAGACTACGGCCTGACCGCGTTTCGCGAGATGGCAAGAATGACGCCGGTGATGGATGTGCTTGTCGGCGATGCAATCGCTGAGGGTGCAGCGCGATGAAATGGGCAAATTCAGCCCTGACATGTATGGCCCAAAACAGCCCGACCTCGCTGGCTGGCTGAGAAGGAGTAGACGAGATGGTTCAATTCAGACTTCCGAAAAACTCGCGCATGGTGACGGGCAAGACATGGCCCAAGCCCGAGGGTGCCACAAACCTGCGCAAGTTCCAGATTTACCGCTGGACGCCGGATGACGGCAAAAACCCCAGCGTCGACACCTATTTCGTCGATATGGATACCTGCGGGCCGATGATTTTGGACGCGCTGATCAAGATCAAGAACGAGATTGACCCGACGCTGACCTTCCGCCGCTCTTGCCGCGAGGGGATCTGCGGGTCTTGTGCGATGAACATCGACGGTATCAACACGCTGGCCTGTATTTACGGCATGGATGAGATCAAGGGCGATGTGAAAATCTATCCGCTGCCGCATATGCCGGTGGTGCGTGACCTGATCCCGGATCTGACGCATTTCTATGCGCAGCACGCCAGCATCATGCCCTGGCTTGAAACCAAGACCAACCGACCCGCAAAAGAATGGCGGCAGTCGATCGAGGATCGCGAAAAGCTTGACGGGCTTTATGAATGCGTGATGTGCGCGTCCTGCTCGACGTCCTGCCCAAGCTATTGGTGGAATGGCGATAAATATCTCGGACCGGCCGCATTGCTGCATGCCTATCGCTGGATCATCGACAGCCGCGACGAGGCCACGGGCGAGCGTCTCGACGAGCTTGAGGATCCTTTCAAGCTCTATCGCTGTCATACCATCATGAACTGTACCAAGACGTGCCCCAAGGGCCTTAACCCGGCCAAGGCAATCGCGGAAATCAAGAAGATGATGGTCGAACGCGCGGTGTGATTTACCCGCCATGATGCGTTATTGATGGGCCTCGGGGGATACCTCGGGGCCCTTTGCCTTGCACCTGGCGCATAGCGAGAGTGCAAGAGTGGTGGTTTAATGCCGCAACGCAGCATCTTATGTTCGGTTCAGATAGAAATGGAGAACATACCATGGCGAACCGAGCAGAAGAGATTAAATACGAACCTGTCAAACCGGCTGCGACCTTGCCCGATTGGGTAACGGCCTATTTCACGGCCTCCGAGCCCGCCAATCAGGTTGAGCCGCCGCATCAAAGCGCGCTGGAACAGATGTACGCCTATTACGAGGCCTAGGGCCACGCCCCTAGAACCTGTCACGCAAATGTGCCCCCTGCCCGATGCGGCGGGGGTTTTCATTTCTGGCGTACTGCGGGATGCTCTGGCGCAAAGAAGGAAAGAGATCATGCCGCTGTTGCCAAGCCTGCCCGAGCCCGCCCATTTGAGCGACCTTTACATGCTGTTCCCCGAGAATGTGCGCCCGCTGATGGAATATACCGATGGTCTGCTTCGGGGGGATGGCGCGTTAAGTGTGGGCGAGCGGGAATTGATTGCCACTTATGTGTCGGCGCTCAATGCCTGTACCTTTTGCGCAGGCGCGCATCGGGCCTATGCCGAGGTGTTCGGCATCTCCCCGGCGTTGATCGACGCCCTGATCGAGGATTTTGACCGCGCGCCCGTGGATGAAAAATTGCGCCCGGTTCTGGCCTATGTTGCCAAGCTCAATACTTTGCCAAGCAAACTGGTGACGCGGGACGCGCAGGCGGTCTATGATGCCGGCTGGAGCGAGGCGGCGCTTTACGAGGCGGTGCAGGTCTGTGCCCTGTTCAACATGATGAATCGGATCATCGAGGGCACCGGGATCAATTTTGACTATGCCACCGCGCCCAGTGGGCATCACGCTCGCGGCACCCGCCCCGAAGATCAGACCCGGACCTATGGGAAATTCGGCGATATGATCGAGGCGGCGGCAAAGGAGCGATAGGGAATGATTGTCGTTGTCGGTCTGATCATAGCCTTTGTGCTGGTTTTGATCCTGTCGAACCGGCGCACGCGGGCTTGCCGGTGGCGGGCCGATAGGCGGCAGGATCGCGAGGGTCAGTCGTGTTTCAACTGCATGACCTGCGGCGCGCAGGTCTTTACATCGACCGGAAAACCACCTTTGGATTGCGTGGCCAACACGCCGAAATCCTGAGAGGCCAGAGATGACCCAACCCGCCGATGCCGATGCCCGCCGCGCCCTGCGCCCGGTGATCTGTTATCCCAATGACACGCTTCCCCGGCCCGACATGGCGCTTTACGCAGCCGCGCGCGCAGGGGCCAGCAAGGTGTCAGAGGTGCTGATTCCTGCGCGCGAGGCGGCGTGTTTTCGTGCCGATGCCGGGCAGTTTTTCCGCATCACCAGCGTTGAGGGCCCGCAGGTGGGCGATCTTAACCTGTGGAACGCGCGCGACCTTTCAGAGCGGTTCTATTCCGGCAAATCCCGCGCCTTGCACGGCACGCATCTAAGTGTGGGCGAAAGAATGTGGTCAAGCTTTCCCTATCTGCGCCCGATGGCGACGATTGTGGGCGATACGCTTGACTGGTACGGGATCGACGACTTTGGTGGCTCTGTGCATGATGTGATCGGCACGCGCTGTGATCCTTATACCGGCAATCTTCTGGCGGGGACGCAGTATCACCATTGCTGTCATTCCAATCTGATCCGCGCGCTGGCCGATGAAACCGGCCTTGCCCTGGCCGAGGCCGAGCGTCATGTACATGACGTTCTCAACGTGTTCATGTGTACCGGGTTCACCCGCGACACCGGCCAGTATTTCATGAAGGCCAGCCCGGTGCGCCCCGGCGATTACCTCGAATTTTTTGCCGAAATCGACATTCTTGGCGCGCTAAGTGCCTGTCCGGGTGGCGATTGCTCGTCCGAGCATTCGAGCGATAGCGCCGCCTGTTATCCGATGCTGGTCGAGGTCTTCGCGCCGGAGCCTGACGCGCTTGCGAGCTGGCACAGCCCGCCGGTCAATGGCTATGACCAAAGCCACGGTCGCTAGACGCAAAAACGCCCCCGGAAGATATCCGGGGGCGTTTTGAAGTTAATGAACCACGGCATCCTGTGGTGGTTCCTGCCGGGTTGTGCCGACACGATCCCCGATGATAAGCCCCTCGGCGCCTGCCGTGACTGGCACGGTCGATCCGTCAAGGATATCCCCGGCCAAAAGCGACTCTGCCAGAGGATCCTGTAAGGCGCGCTGGATCACCCGTTTCAGGGGGCGCGCGCCAAACACCGGATCATAGCCCTCATCGGCCAGCCATTTGCGGGCGTCGGCATCCACATCCAGCGTGATCTTGCGCCCAGCCAGACGTTTCATCAAAAGACCAAGCTGAATATCGACAATCGCCCCCATGTCGCCCCGGCTGAGGCGGTCAAAGATGATCGTCTCATCCAGACGGTTCAGGAATTCAGGCCGGAAATGGGACCGCACCGCATCCATCACGTCGCGCTTGGCGTCGCTTGCATCGGCGCCTTCGGGCAGTTGGCTAAGCGCCTGCGCCCCAAGGTTCGAGGTCAAGATGATCAGCGTTTGCTTGAAGTCCACGCGATGCCCCTGACCATCGGTCAAAACGCCATCGTCAAGCACCTGGAGCAGCACGTTGAACACATCCGCATGGGCCTTTTCGACCTCGTCAAACAGGATCACCTGATAGGGGCGGCGGCGCACGGCCTCGGTCAGGACCCCGCCTTCGTCATAGCCGACATAGCCCGGAGGCGCACCGATCAGACGCGAGACCGAGTGTTTCTCCATGAATTCCGACATGTCGATCCGCACCATGGCGTTGTCATCGTCAAAGAGATATTCGGCCACCGCCTTGGTCAACTCGGTTTTCCCCACGCCGGTTGGCCCAAGGAAGAGGAACGACCCGAGCGGGCGGTTCTCGTCGTTAAGACCCGCGCGCGCCCGGCGCACGGCATTGGCCACGGCCTTGACCGCAAGGTTCTGGCCGATCACCCGCTTGTGCAGGTTCTCTTCCATCCCAAGCAGTTTTTCGCGGTCACCCTCAAGCATCTTCGAGGTCGGGATGCCGGTCCAGCGTTCCACAACCTGCGCGATCTGTTCGGGGCGCACGGCCTCTTCGACCATGACACCTTTGTCCTCGGCCTTTTCGGCCTCGGCCAGCTTTTTCTCAAGCCCCGGAATGACGCCATAGGACAGCTCGCCGGCCTTGGCCAAATTGCCTTCGCGTTTGGCATGGTCAAGCTCGTTGCGGGCACGATCAAGCTGTTCCTTGAGGTCGCGCGCCCCGGCAAGCACGTCACGTTCTGCCTGCCATTGCGCGGTCATCTCGGAAGACCGTTCCTGCAACTCGGCCAACTCTTTTTCAAGCTTTTCAAGCCGGTCCTTGCTTGCCGCGTCGTCTTCCTTCTTGAGTGCCTCTGCCTCGATCTGCTTTTGCAGGATGTCACGGTCAAGCGTGTCGAGTTCCTCGGGTTTGCTATCCACCTCCATGCGCAGACGGCTTGCGGCCTCGTCCATAAGGTCGATCGCCTTGTCGGGCAAAAACCGGTCGGTGATATAGCGATGGCTCAGCGTCGCAGCCGTTACCAGCGCCGAATCCGAGATCCGAACACCGTGGTGCACCTCGTATTTTTCCTTGATGCCGCGCAGGATTGAAATCGTGTCCTCGACTGTTGGTTCCTCAACCACAAGCGGTTGGAACCGGCGGGCAAGGGCTGCGTCTTTTTCAACGTGCTTGCGGTATTCATCAAGCGTGGTTGCGCCGATACAGTGCAATTCGCCGCGCGCAAGCGCCGGTTTGATCAGGTTGGCAGCATCCATCGCGCCATCGCCCTTGCCGGCCCCGATCAGGGTGTGCATTTCGTCGATGAACAGGATGATTTCACCGGCGGCCGATGTCACCTCGTTAAGGACGGCCTTAAGCCGCTCTTCGAATTCGCCGCGATATTTCGCGCCCGCGATAAGCGCGCCCATGTCGAGCGACAACAGCTTTTTGTTGCGCAGGCTTTCGGGCACGTCGCCATTGATAATGCGCAGCGCAAGACCCTCGGCGATCGCGGTTTTACCCACGCCCGGCTCACCGATAAGGACCGGGTTGTTCTTGGTGCGGCGGCTCAAAACCTGCATGGCGCGGCGGATTTCATCATCGCGGCCAATGATCGGGTCGATCTTGCCCTCTTCGGCGGCCTTAGTGAGGTCGCGCGCGTATTTTTCGAGCGCCTCATAGGTATCCTCGGCGCTCGCGCTATCGGCGGTGCGGCCCTTGCGGATATCGTTGATCGCCCCGTTAAGTTTTTGCGCGGTGACTGCGCCGGCCTCAAGCGCGTCCTTGGCGGGGGATTTGACCAGCGCAAGCGCGGTCAGGATGCGTTCCACCGGTACAAAGCTGTCACCGGCCTTTTCGGCCAGCTTTTCGGCCTCGGCCAGAACCTTGCCGGTTTGTTGATCCATATAGGTTTGGCCCGTATCGCCCGACACCTGCGGGATTTTGCCAATCGCCAGATCAAGCGCCTGCACCACGCGCTCGGGCGCACCGCCCGCCCGGCGGATCAGGTTGCTGGCAAGTCCCTCGGGGTCGTCCATCAATGCCTTCAGGATATGTTCGGGGGCTAGTTTCTGATGGCTTTCGCGCATCGCAATCGTCTGTGCGGCCTGAATAAAACCACGTGACCGTTCCGTGAACTTGTTGAAGTCCATGGGTCTTCTCCTTTTGTTGCAAGCGTTATCCCGGTTGCGCACCCAACATTAGGCATACGCGTTCGGGAACCTCATGATCGAGATGGGTTTTGCGCCCCATCGGTTCAAGCCCAAGGCTCACGGATTTGCGCGCGCCACGCGATGATATACATCAAACGGGAACATTTTTGTGACCTCCCCTTGGCGCAAGGGCCTGGAATCCCAATCTTAATAAAAGTTATCCACAGGGCAGATGGCCCGGAGCACAAGGATGCAGGCAATGGAAATCCGGAAACTGACAATGGACGAAATCAGATATAACCCCGAGCGTGGCGCCTTTGAGGCGCAGGTGCGTATCCGGCAGGGCGATGATTGGTTCAGCTATCCGGCGCAGATCTGTGCGCCGCTTCATGCCGATTATGGATGGGTGATGCGCGGGCTGGTGGCCGATGCCGAGGCCGCACACCGTGGTAAGCGGGCGGGTCTGCGGCTTCGCCTTGCGGCAGGAAACGCGGCCTCTGCGGCACGGGCCAGCACCATGTTGCAGGTGCAGCGTATGTTGCGCAACATCGCAGCCTGAGATTTTAGGCCAACAGCCGCCGATTGAGCGCCAGATCAGGCGCGGCCCTGCCGATGGGAGAGTTGCGCGCAGTTTCACCGTCGTCGGCAGTTGGTTTTGCTCTAAACCTGTGCCCGTCAGTGGAAAGTATTACGGGTGCGTGGATGGATATTACAAAGGTCAGGCTGCACGATCTGAAAAGCGAGGTGGTCAATCGCCGTCACAGCGCCGTCGTCTTGCTTGAAAACGAGGCTGGCCAGATCAGCCTCAAGACCAGCGTCACGACTGAAGAGGGGGTTGACGCGATGGCGCTTGCCGAAGCCTTGCTTGCCGATGCGATCCGGCAATTGACGCGGCTGCCCGAGTACCGCACCGGCAAAACGTCGATCACCGTGGCCAGGGATGCGCTTGACGGGGCGGTCGAGGGGGCTTGACGCCGCGCGATGGCGCCGCGACAAGGGCAGAGTTTTATCGCCTGTCCCCATGCCCGGAGCGCCGCAAATGTCCGATGACCGCCTGATCGTTGCCCTCGATGTGCCCAATGCGCTTGCTGGGCTTCAACTGGCCGAACAACTTGGCGATGCGGTCTCATTCTACAAGATTGGTCTCGGGATGCTGACCGGCGGCGGGCTTGCGCTTGCGGATGAGTTGAAGCGCGAGCACGGCAAGCGCATTTTCCTCGATATGAAACTTTTCGATATCGGCGCGACGATCGAGGCAGCGGTGCGTGGGTTGGCGCAATACGACCTTGATTTTCTGACCGTGCATGGCGATCCACACGTCGTGCGCGCCGCCAAAGAGGGGGCTTCGGGCAAGCCGCTCAAGATTCTGGCGGTGACGATTCTGACCTCGCTTGACCGGGCCGATCTTGATGCCGGGCTGATCCGGGCGGGGGATATCCCCGATCTGGTGGCCGAGCGCGCCGGGCGCGCGTTCGAGGCCGGGGCCGATGGCGTGATCGCCAGCCCGCAAGAGGCGGCGATGATCCGGGCGCTGCCGACTGCGGCGGGCAAGTTGATCGTGACGCCGGGCGTGCGCCCCGTTGGCGCGGCGCTTGGCGATCAAAAGCGCGTCGCCACCCCGGCAGAGGCGATTGCCGATGGCGCCGATCACATCGTCGTCGGCCGCCCGATCTGGGCCGCGGACAATCCCAAGGCCGCCGCCACGGCGATCCTGGACGAATTGCGCAATCCTCAAGCTGGTTTGAGTCAATAAGAACTCGAATTTTATTGCAGTGCGAGCCATATGCCGAGCGGCAAAACCGCGATGCTGGCAAAATGCCCCATAACGACCATCGAAGCCACTTTGTTCGGTTCGGTCTGGTACTTGTCAGCTAGCATATAGTTGAACACCGCAGAGGGCATGCAAGCGTAGAGGATGAATGCACCACGTTCGACGCCATCCAGCGGGATGACAAACAAAATACTGTAGCAAGCAATCAGTCGCAAACCTGTTGTCAGAATTGCGCCCTTCACCCCGACCCCTGCGTCTTTTACCTGACTTGTGGACAATCGCGCACCCAGTGACAATAGCATCATTGGGACAAGTATATTGCCGATCATCAACAAAGGTGTGTCCAACCAGACGGGCAGTTGCAAATCAAATTGAGCGAATGAAACCCCCAATACGGTTGCCCAAACCAGAGGGTTCGCAAATAATGTGCGCCATTCGATGCGCCCGCTCATCAAACCCGCACCCAAGGTGAAATGAAGAATATTCGATAAGACTAACAATACGACTGCAATGGGCAATCCCTGAGGGCCAAAGGCTAGAACGATCAAGGGAATCCCCACAGGACCGACATTGGTGAACATTACGCAAGGCAAAAAAGCGCGCCATTCAGTATTCGAAGCGCGAGCAAAGGGCAGTGCGATTAACCCGCTAAGCAAAATATGCAATGTGGCGGCGGCAGTAAAAAGAAGTGCCCCCGCGGGATCGAAATCCCGACTTGAAAGTGACGTAAAAATCAAAATCGGAAGCGCGATATCTATGGTCAACCGGTTTGCATCAGAAAAATCTGGTTTGACAGCTTTACTGTAGAAAAACCCAATGGAAACAATCAGGAAAATGGGTATCGTAATCTCTAGAATTTGAACTAGCATGAAAATCTCATCACTTTAACTTCTTGATCCCAATCGGATTTGTCGCGCCATTGGAGCTACCTTGAGATGCCGCAACACACTGCCCTTTACCTCACTTGAGCGTCTATCAATGTCGTCAAAGCGTCACAAGCGCCGCTTGTTCAGCCAGCGGGTCAAGTCTGGCGGGCGGTGCCGATGAAGGCGTTTGCGAAACACGTCCGCTCTAGTCGCGCCAGGTCCTGCAAGGCTGCAAACGGCCTTGTCCAAAACTTCGATGTCCATCGGAATACTTATCTTTCCACCTATTGCTCGCAGCAATTGCTCCGATTTAACGGGAAGGCGGTTCATTCCATTAGGTCAAACCCATGCTGCCTAGCTAACGCAAATTCTTTTACGTGCTCCAATCGGTAGGACACAAACTCGCTTGGCGAACAGGGCGGCAGGCCAAGCGCACGGATCAGCGGCGCATCAAAATGACCCGATAAAAGCAAGATCCCCTCGCGTGCCAAGAGATCGCGCGTGCCCCGGCCATTGTCCGAGCGGATGCGGCGCATGAAGTCATGTTGCCGGGCCACGGCCTCGACCACATCGCGGGTGATGGCCACCTGTTGCACCTCGCGAAACAGCGTCGCCATGCGCCTGTTGCCCGATGTCCCGGCAAAGATCCGTTCGACCGCCTCGGGCGCCACGGTGCGCCAGAAATTCGCCGGATAGGGATGATCCCTGAGCAGCCAGAGGATATTGGCAAAGCCCTGCGCAGAAACGCTTTTCTTGGCATCCTTGTTCTGACCAATGGTCAGATACTCCGGCCGCGCGTTGATCAGGCCAAGATAACAGCGCGCGCGCCCCTCATCGGCGGCGACAAGGATACAAGGATGATCAACCGCCTCGGTCGGGATCATCCAATTGCTGCCCATGGTGTTCTTGATATCGACGTCATAGCCCAGAATACGCGTATCAAGCCGCCCCTTGGGCAGGCTCAGAAGCGCGCGCAACTCGATCTCGACCCGTGTGCCGATATAGGTCTTTTCCGTCTTTTCAAGCTCGTCATAAGACCGCCGCCCGGTCTTGGGCGTCATGATCACATCGTCAATACACTGTCGAAGCATCGCCGGAAAGCTGGCGGCCAGTGTCGCATGCCCGCCCGAGCGTCTGGCAATCTCATCGGCGATGGCCGCAAGCAGCGGGTGATCCGGATGCCCGGCCACGACACTGCTGTCTGGAATGGTCTTTTTCAACTGCGCCGCCCCGACAAACCGCTCTGTGCGCGACCCCTGTCACGTGGCGGGTGATTTGAAAAGTTCAGGCGCTGAGCGTGCGCAACACGCGCTTGCGCAGGGCCTTGGCAATCTGGTTTGAAACCGCCTGCGCCACGGGGGGCGGAAAGGCGTTGCCGACCTGACGATAGGCGTTGGTTTTCGCGCCGGTAAAGTGCCAGTCATCGGGAAAACCCTGTATCCGGGCCACCATCGGCACGGTCAGGCGTGGCATGCCGTTGTGAAACGGATCCGGCGCCTCCGGGGCAAGGGTGCGCCCCTCAACGCCCAAGGTGGCCCATGCGGCGCGCGCGCGGGTCGGGCCAAGGTCGGGGCCGCCGTGCTTTTTCGACCCGCCCACGATGGTCGGGGCGATCTCATCGGCCTTCGCGGCCCAATCTTCGGCCCCGCGCCAGCCGCGCGCCGCCATCAGGTCGCGCAGGGTCTCACCAACGGTCGGCGGGTTGTGCGGGTTCGGCTCGGGCCAGTTGAACAGATCGGCGCGCTCTTTTTGCACCGCCACGATCACCACGCGCGGGCGCAGTTGCGGCACGCCGAAATCCGACGCGTTCAACAGCCGCCAGTCGGTCTTGTAGCCAAGCTTGTCGAGCTGAGTCTTGAGCCGCTCGCGGTAATCGTGAAACACCGCATCGAGAAAACCGCGCACGTTTTCGATCATCACCGCACGCGGGCGGGCGGCGTCGATAATGTCGAGCGCGTCATTGAACAGGTTGCGCTCGTCCTTTTCGCCAAGTTGTTTGCCGGCCACCGAGAACGGCGGGCAGGGCAGGCCGCCGGCCAAGAGGTCCATCCCCTTGTAATCGCCCGCGCGTTCCTTGAACAGGCGCATATCCTCTTCAAGCACGTTCCATTCGGGGCGATTGTGGCGCAGGGTATTGCAGCAATGCTTGTCGATCTCGACAAGTGCGGTATGGGCGAAGCCCGCCTTTTCAAGCCCAAGCGCCTGACCGCCGGCGCCGGCACAAAGTTCCACTGATGTCAGCATCTCGCCCGCCCCATTTTTGCCCATAGAACCCTGTTTGCCCGCCCGGATCAACGCCAGAGTTGAGGGGCGATTTTGTTCTCAATATGTTCTTACAGAAGGGGCGCTTTTCGATCAAGCCTGAACCTCTCAGGCGGCAGTCACACTTTGATCTCTTGGGGGAACGTCTGGAGCGGGTAACGGGAATCGAACCCGTAACTGAAGCTTGGGAAGCTTTCGTGATACCTTTTCACCATACCCGCATCTGAGCCGGTGAAATATGGGGTTGCACGCTTGCGGTCAAGGGCCGATGCGCGCCAGGGATACGATTCCGCAAAGGGGGGCGTAGGGTGGGTGAAACCCACGCTGGTACAGGGCGCCAAAAGAAAACGCCGCCGACCAATGGGTCAGCGGCGTCTCGTTTCGTCCCTCGCAGGCGACTGGCTTATTTTGCCAGTGCGGTCTGCGCCTGTGCCACGATCGCGCCAAAGGCGGCGGGTTCGTGGACGGCCAGATCGGCCAGAACCTTACGGTCCACTTCGACACCGGCCAGGGTCAGGCCGTTGATGAAACGCGAATATGTCAGCGCCTCGTCGTGGCTGCGCACGGCGGCGTTGATCCGCTGGATCCACAGGGCGCGGAAATTACGCTTGCGGTTCTTGCGGTCGCGTGTGGCGTATTGGTTGGCCTTGTCGACGGCCTGTGCGGCCACCTTGAAGGTGTTCTTGCGGCGGCCATAATAGCCTTTGGCGGCCTTGATGACTTTCTTGTGACGGGCGTGGGTAACTACCCCACTTTTAACGCGTGACATTGATCATATCCTCCTTAGCGCGCGTAGGGCATCATTGGCTTGATGATACCTTCATCAGCCTTTGACAGCGTGGTCGTACCGCGAGCGTTACGAAGGAATTTGTTGCTGCGTTTGATCATGCCATGGCGCTTGCCTGCCTGACCGGCAACAACACGGCCGCTGGCCGTTACTTTGAACCGCTTTTTACAGCTCGATTTGGTCTTCATCTTGGGCATTTCCGGCTCCTCTTAAATCGGACGGTATAGGCGCGACTCGGCATGCCACTTTCGGCCGGTCGCGCATTGAGAGGCGCCGTATACGCGCCCCGTGGTGAAATCGCAAGGGGTCTTGGCGCGGTTTGATCCGCTTCAGGTCAGATAGCGTGCGATCACCCGGACAAGAACGTTTGGCAACTCGCTAAAGCTATATCCGCCGGGTTTGTTGGACAGTGCCCAGAGGATAAGCACACCGGCGGCAATCATGGTAAAGGCCGCGACGCGCGGCGCGCGCCCGTCCGAGATGGCCGACATGATCGACGGGATGGTAAACACGCCGAGCACAACGCCAATCGCCATGGCTAGATCAGGATCCATAAATCAACTCCGCTAAACCGATAAAAGCAAAACCAGACGAGTTTAGCCCGGATCGGTCGCGTAAATCAAACTTTCCTGACAGGGGGCGACACGAAGAATGTTGGTAGACCCCGGCACGTTGAAGGGCACGCCCGCAATCACCACGATCTGATCGCTTTCCTCGGTGTAGCCCTGCGCACATGCGGCGCGCGCGGCATTGATGACCGCAAGCTTGAACCGGGTCAATTCGCCGGTCATCACACAGTTCACCCCCCAGGTCAGCGCGAGTCGGCGGGCGGTATCGCGCAGGTTCGTCAGGGCGATGATCGGCACGCGCGGGCGTTCGCGCGCGGTCAAAAGCGCGGTGGTGCCAGATTGGGTGTAACAGCAAATCGCCTTGATATCGGTCGTTTCCGCAATTTCACGGGCGGCGGCAACGATCGCGTCGGCAACGGTCTGACGGTTGGCGCGTCGGCTTGCCTCAATCACCTCGCGATAGGTCGGATCGCTTTCCACCTCGATGGCGACGTTGTTCATGGTGCTGACGGCCTCGACCGGGAAATCGCCCGCCGCCGATTCCGCCGAAAGCATGATCGCATCAGAGCCCTCGTAGATCGCGGTGGCCACGTCCGAGACTTCGGCGCGGGTGGGCATCGGCGATTCGATCATCGATTCGAGCATTTGCGTCGCCACGATCACCGGCTTGGCCACTGCGCGACAGCGCCGCACAAGCCGTTTCTGGATTGGCGGCACGTTCTGCACCGGAAGTTCGACCCCAAGATCGCCGCGCGCCACCATGATCCCGTCGCTGACGGCGAGGATATCGTCAAAGCATTTCACCGCGGCGGGTTTCTCGATCTTCGACATGATCGCCGTGCGGCCCTTTGTCAGGGTGCGGGCCTCGTTCACATCCTCGGGGCGCTGCACGAAACTGAGCGCAAGCCAGTCGACGCCAAGTTCGCAGACAAATTCCAGGTCTGCGCGGTCCTTGTCCGACAGCGCCGCCAGCGGCAACACCACATCGGGAACATTGACACCCTTGCGATTCGCAATGGTGCCGCCGGCCGCCACGATGCAATTGGCAAAATCCTTGCCGCAATCGGTCACTTGCAGGCGAATTTTGCCATCGTTGACCAAAAGGTTTGCGCCCGGTTCAAGGGCTGCGAAAATCTCGGGATGCGGCAGGCAGACACGGGTCGCGCTGCCCTCGGCCTTGTCGAGATCAAGCCGGAACGCCGCGCCTTCTTCGAGGTCTTCCTCGCCATTGGCAAAGACCCCGACCCGCAATTTCGGCCCCTGAAGGTCGGCGAGAATGGCAATTGGGCTGTCAAGCTCTTGCTCGATCTGGCGGATGATGCGATGGCGTTCGGCGATCTCATCATGGGCGCCATGGCTCATGTTGAGGCGAAACACGTCAGCGCCGGCCTCGTGCAGGGCGCGGATCGTCTTGTAATCTGACGATGCGGGGCCGAGGGTGGCTACGATCTTGACGTTGCGGTGGCGTCTCATGTCTCTGTCCTCTTATCTTCGCGGCGCGGGAGCGTGTGTTATCGCTAACAACACCCGTGATCGCCTTATTGCGCAATTCACATCCTGTCGCAACTGTCCTAGAGGAAGTTCAAAGGAAAAACCAACCCGATGATGTATCAGCCGTATGACATAGAAGGGGCCACGCGCCCGGGCCGCTGGCTTGTGACCTGCGATCACGCCACCAATACCGTGCCGCCGTTTGTGAATGGCGGCTCGCTGGGGCTCATGGATGAGGATATGAACCGACATATCGCCTATGATGTGGGCGCGGCGGGGGTGGCGCGGGCGCTGGCGGTGGCGCTGGACGGGCCTGCGATCCTGTCCAACTTTTCGCGCCTGGTGATAGATCCCAACCGGGGCGAGGATGACCCGACCCTGTTGATGAAGCTTTACGACGGCACGATCATTCCCGGCAACCGCCACGCCGGACCAGAGGCGCTGCAAGAGCGGCTGAACCGCTGCCACCGGCCCTACCATACCGCCCTCTCCGAACTGGCGGCGCGGCGCACGGATACGGTGATCTTGTCGGTGCACAGCTTTACCCCACGGCTGAAATCAGGCCCGCCCCGGCCCTGGCATATCGGTCTGCTTTACGCGGCGGATGAGCGGCTGGCCCGGCCTTTGCTGGCCCGGCTCAAGTCTGAGCCCGATCTTTGCGTTGGCGAGAACGAGCCCTACGGCGGTCACTTGCCGGGCGATGCGATCGCGCGCCATGCGATTGCCCATGAGCGGCTGAATGCTCTGATCGAGCTGCGCAACGATCTGATCGAGACACCCGCACAACAGGCCGACTGGGCGGCCCGGCTGGCGCCGATCCTGCAAGAGGGTCTGGCCGAGACCGGGCTTTGAGCAATCCGCGCCCCTTGCGCCGCGCCCTTTGCCATCACATCTTGACCTCAGAATAGGGAGACACGCCATGGATGACCAAACCCGGACCGAACTTGAGGCCGCAGCCTTTCGCACCCTGCGCCATCATCTGATGGAAAAGCGCACCGATGTGCAGAATATCGACATGATGAATCTGGCCGGCTTTTGCCGCAACTGCCTGTCGCGCTGGTATCAGGAGGCCGCCAATGCGCGCGGTATCGACATGACCAAGGATGAGGCACGCGAAATCTACTACGGCATGCCCTTCGACGACTGGAAAGTCCAGCATCAGACCGAGGCAAGCCCCGACAAACAGGCGGCCTTCAAGACTGCCTTTGCCGAAAATGTCGGCGATAAGGGTTAGACGCCGCTGATCTTTCATCTTTCTGCAAATACTCATCCGCGCCTTGGCCCCCGGATGCGCGTCAGAGGCTTGCCATGACAGAGACCTATCGCCTGCACTACGCGCCCGACAATGCCTCGCTGATCATTCGGCTGGCGCTTGAAGAGCTGGGCGCGCCCTATACCTGCGTTCTGGTGGATCGCGCCGATGCGGCACATAAATCGCCCGCCTATCTGGCGCTCAATCCGAACGGGTTGATTCCGGTTCTGGAGACCCCAGAAGGGGCGCTGTTCGAGACCGGCGCGATTCTGCTCTGGCTGGCGGATCGGCACGGTCGGCTTGCCCCGATGGTCGATAGCCCGGAGCGAGGTGATTTCCTGAAATGGCTGTTCTTCATGGCCAATACCCTGCACCCGGCGCTTCGGATGACGTTTTATCCGGCGCAATATATTGGTGATGACCAAAGCGCGCAGGCGATCCTGCGCCGCCATATGCAGTCCGAAATTGCCCGCCATCTCGATACGCTTGAGGGGCTGGCGGCCGCTGGGCCGTCGTGGTTTTGCGCGCCCGAGGTGTCACTGCTTGATCTCTATCTGGGGCCGCTGCTGCGCTGGATGGTGCTTTACCCTGCGCCGAATGGCGGGGCGGATTGGTTTTCGATCGAGAAATGGTCGCGCCTGCACGCTATGGTGACGCGACTTGAGAGTCGTGGCTGTGTTATTACTGCGATAAGGGCCGAAGGTCTGGGCGATGCGCCCTTTTCGGCCCCGATATATGCCACGCCACCAGAAGGTAGTGCCACCTGATGTTTCTTTCGGTTTTCGACATGTTCAAAGTGGGCATCGGCCCGTCCTCGTCGCATACGATGGGGCCGATGGTGGCCGCCGCGCGCTTTCTTGACAAGATGCGCGCCGCCCCGTTTCAATACGGTGGCTTGCGCGGCTCTCTTCACGGCTCGCTGGCCTTTACCGGTGTCGGCCATGCCAGTGATCGCGCCACCATTCTGGGGCTGGCCGGGTTTTTGCCCGATACCTATGACCACGACAAGGCCGAGGCCACGCTTGAGCAGATTCGCGAGACCGAAACCGTGACGCCACCGGGCCTGCCCGAGTTGAAATTTCACCCCAAGGATGACCTGACCTTTGATTTCGGGCCGAACCTTCCGGGCCATGCCAATGGCATGATCCTCATGGCGACCGATGCGCAGGGCGATGTGATCCTTCAGGAAACCTATTATTCCATCGGCGGCGGTTTCGTAATGACCGAGGCCGAGCTTGCCGCCGGCAAGAACACCGATGAGGGCGACCCGGTGCCCTATCCGTTCAAATCCGCCGCCGAGATGCTTGAGATGGCCGAGACCAGCGGCAAGACAATTGCCCAGATGAAGAAGGCCAATGAGATCGCGCGCGGCGGGCCGGAAAACCTGCGCTCGGGCGTGGCGCGGATCTGGCAGGTGATGGATGGTTGCATCGAGCGTGGCCTCAATGCCGACGGCATCCTGCCTGGCGGCCTCAACGTCAAGCGCCGTGCCAAGGGCATTCGCGATGCGCTGATCGACGAGCGCGGCACCAACCTCAATGCGCCCCATAAGATCAACGACTGGATGAGCGCCTATGCGATGGCCGTGAACGAGGAAAACGCCGCCGGCGGGCAGGTGGTGACCGCGCCGACCAATGGCGCGGCCGGTGTGGTGCCCGCAGTGATCAAATACTGGCTTGAACATGTTCCGGGCGCGCATGAGGCGCAGATCGAGGATTTCCTTCTGACCGCCGCCGCCATCGGCGGGCTGGTCAAGTTCAACGCCTCTATTTCCGGCGCCGAGGCGGGATGTCAGGCCGAGGTCGGCTCGGCCGCGGCGATGGGCGCGGCGGGGCTTTGCGCCGTGCTGGGCGGCACCCCGGAGCAGATCGAGAACGCGGCGGAAATCGCGCTTGAGCACCACCTTGGCATGACCTGCGATCCGGTACGCGGGCTTGTGCAGGTGCCCTGCATCGAGCGCAACGGTCTGGGCGCGATCAAGGCGGTCTCGGCGGCCTCTCTGGCCTTGCGCGGCGATGGCACGCATCTTGTGCCGCTGGATGCCTGTATCGAGACCATGCGCCAGACCGGCGCAGATATGAGCGAGAAATACAAGGAAACCTCGCTTGGCGGTCTGGCCGTCAACGTGCCGAACTGCTGATCACGCTTGATGGATAATCCGGCGCGTACCTCTTTGGGCATTCTGCTTATGGTGGGGTTTGCCATCATCGCGCCGATGATGGATGGCTGTGCCAAGTTGACTGGCGATGGAGCAGGTGGCGGTCGTTTAATACTCTTATGCGAGGAATAGCCCTATACTGTCCTTTGCGAAGAATTTTCATCCAACCAAGGCGCAGCTCATAATGACATACCTTCGACCGCGAACACTTGATGACATTCTTGAAATGAAAGAAAGAGGGGATTCGGAAGGGGCAACGCTAGAATACAAATCATCCAGACTGTTCGAACAGAAGAACGACAAGGTCTTCGAAACTCTTTCAAAGGAGGTCACAGCACTTGCAAATGCGATTGGCGGCATCCTAATCATTGGTCTTGAAGAAGATAACGACAGACGGATCGCGAATATTGTTCCGGTTCAAGACCCTTTGAGGAGTGAAACATGGCTTGAAGATGGCCTCTTGTCTCGTATTACTCCAAGTTTACAGCTTTCGATTGAACGCATTGAAGTAGAGAGCGGACATGGCGTATCTGCGGCGAATCCAGCTTTTGAGGTTTCAAACATCGCTATTGTCGATGGTGTAACCTTGAAGCCAGGGGAGAACGACCATGAAACGCTACGTTGGAATTGATGTCGCCCAAGAGCAATGTGCCCTTTGCATTGTGGATGATGCAGGCGCGATCTTGTTCGAGGGGACCTGTGCGACGGACCCTGATGAAATTGT